>JGI24697J35500_11274914_pt1 | contig 13340 bp, 13 predicted proteins | sample TergutMp193P1_FD_35500 | JGI IMG/M metagenome (IMG submission 35500) | reverse complement strand
AGTTATTCCACTCTCTATTTTAAAATCTGACGTCGGGTGCTGTCTTAAACGACTTATAAGCGCGTTTCAGCTTGAAAACCAGAAGTTTTATAAAGACATGCGGTGCACATAGTGCGAAAAATTAAACAATAGTACACCAAATACAAGTTTTCTTGTCATTTTAACCTGCACAGATTAGGAAGTTAAATAAATAGCTTCAGTACTATGATAAAAGGGATGGAAGAATTTGTCAAGTAAATTTTGCATTTAATCCGTTTCTATAGCTACTTGGATGACATTGAAAATAGGACTACTTTGCACAATTACTTAAATATTCCCAGCTCCCTGGTTTGGTTACAGGCAGTTTTTTCAATTCTTCAGGAAGCTCCGCCTCGCTGTGGTTTTCAATGCTGAGCTCAAGCAAAGACATAACAGGGAAAGGCAATTTTGTTTCACTGTTTCTCTTGATTAGAGCAGCTTCAGCAACGACTTTACCCCCCTCCCCTTTTGCACATTCCACTGCTTCGAGTGAAGATTTGCCCGTGGTTATTACATCTTCAATCAGTAATATTTTCTCACCCTTTTTAATCTCAAATCCGCGGCGCAATTCAAACTTGCTATTAACGCGCTCGCAGAACATTGTCCTGATTCCAAGCTGCCTGCCAATCTCATAACCCACGATTATTCCACCAGTTGCAGGAGATAGTATTAAATCTATCGAGCTACTTAGCTCTTTTCTTATCTTATTTGCCAATAGCTCGCAAATTTTCATGGCTCTACTTGGATTCTCAAAAATCTTAGCGCATTGTATATATGTATCACTATGCAGCCCTGATGACAGGACAAAATGCCCGTGCAAAATCGCTCCAGCTTCCTCAAATTCCTTCATTATTGGGTTATTTTTGTCTAACATCATTTTTCAAGTTTCACCCTTACATTCTTTATTGATTATTTGAGTTACACAAACATCAGACCACACATTTATTGCAGTTTCACACATATCGATGATTGTGTAAATAGGCAAAATCAGTCCCATAATATGTAAAGGAAAGTTCATTGATACAAGATAACTAGTTGCCATAAAATAGCATCCCATCGGCACTCCAGCGTTGCCAGTTGCAGCTCCTGTAGCTAAAAAAATCCATATAAACATTTCGCTTAGGGAAAATGTGTGCCCATTCATCTCTGCAACAAACATTACTGTAATCAAAATAAACGCAGCACATGCGTTCATATTAATTGTTGTGCATATTGGTAAGATAAAAGATGACAATTTCCTTGGTACTTTCAGCTTGTTTTGTACACAGTCTATGGTTGTTGGCAATGTTGCACTGGAGGACTTAGAAAAAAATGCAAGTGTCAATGCTGGCATAACTCCTCTTAGTGTTTGAATTGGTGATATGCCTTTATACCACATAAGTAGCGGTAAAACTAGAAACGCTTGCACGAAATTTGCAAACATTATGCAGGCAAAATACCACAAGAGACTATGGAACTCACTGCCACCTTTTAACTCGTGCAAAAAACACATGATAAAAGACCACACAGCAAGCGGAATAAACTTCAATAATCCTTGAGCAATTTTAAGTAACGCATCAAAAAGCGCAGAAAACACTTGATGTAATATATCCTGTTTTTCTCTTGAGAGTGAAATAACAGCTCCGCCCATTAAAAAAGCGATCAATATGCTGCCAATAACGTTATTTTCAAGAAAGACTTGTACAAAATTTGAAGGAATAAGTGATTTCAAGTATGAAAAGTAATTGTAGTTGCTATCACTTACACTTTCTATCGTGTTACTTATGAAATTTTTTCTCACTGGATCCATAAGTAAATAGAAAGATAGCGCAACAAACGCAGCTATAATGGTTGTAAGTAGAGTATAAAATAGTGTCTTTTTAACTAAGGTTTTAATTTCAATTAAGTCTTTAAGTCCTGAAATTGTAGATACTATGGACAGAAAAACTAAAGGTAAACTGATCAATTTGAGCAAGCTGATGAATATATCACTAAATAGCTTTGCTACTTCAAATATCACTTCATTGTTTAAATAGTAAGCAACTATTGCAAGCAGTATAGAAAAGAGTATCGCAAACTTATGCATTAAAAACAAAACCTCAAAATAATATTATACAGCAATTTTGCTGTTTTGGAATTAGATTGATAGGCAAAATAACTTGACAAACAATTAATAATAAAGTAATATTTTATTATTATTAAACATCTTAAAGGAAAATAATAAATATAGAGACACTTAAGGTAATAACATTTTTTGCGGGAGTAACATTAGCAGTAGGCAGTACAATAGGGTGTATTACAGGTCTTATTGGTTCTGCGCTAGGTTTTACAGCTTTTTTGCCATTGTTTTTTAGGCAGTGCCATTATCGCCTCTGCAGCATTATCCTCTACATTAAATTTTTGGTTACTTTATACGTTATATCAAGCAGGCCACAAAGAGCTACTTGGGTTATGGAACTTATCATATATTTCTGGCATAGCAATTAGAGTTGGCCTTGCTGCAACTGTGAATACAGTTTCCCTTGGTAAGGTGTCAACAACTGGAATAGGTATAATAGTAGGAATTAGTATACCACTTTTAGTCTGTATTACAGGAGAATTTATAAAGTCTACAGTTGAAGTAGTAAAAGAATACTTTTCTTCGCAGGAAAAGAATAGCAATAATAGTTCTTGCACTGCAAATGGCCCTAATGACAATGAACAACAACCTAGCAATACTCTTAGATTGGTTGACTCTTCAGAAATTGAAGGTCGAAATAAGGGTTTAGTAACTTAAAGCACCAACTTCTTTGGATCCACACACAACTCTATTAGAAGTTTTGTGACCGTAATCGCAGAAAACATCGAGCATAAGATACCTATTGACAAAGTAACGGAGAAGCCTCTGATTGCTCCGCTGCCAATGGCAAACATTATTCCCGCAGCAATTAGTGTAGTGAGATTTGAATCGAGGATTGTTTTTATTGCATTCTTAAACCCTTCTTCAATGGCACGAACTGTTCTTTTTCCTGATCTTATTTCTTCGCGAATGCGTTCAAATATTAAAACATTTGCATCTACCGACATACCAACAGTCAGTGTAATGCCGGCAATTCCAGGTAAAGTAAGAGTTGCTTCAAGTAGGGTGAGAATTAATAGTATAGAGATCACATCAAAAAGCAGTGCAACAGAGGCCAAAAAGCCTAACTTGCCATAAATGATAATTATAAACAAAGCAACAGCTACAATAGAGATTATTGCTGCTATTTCTCCAGCTTTTATAGATTTTTCTGCAAGACTTGGCCCAATATTTTTCTCTTCCATTATTTTAAGTGGTGCTGGCAGTGCACCAGATTTTAAAAGTATCGTCAGTTCACCTGCTTGTTTCTCAGTGAAATTACCACTGATCTCCCCTTCTCCATTTAGGATTGGTTCGCGTATTGTTGGCACAGTTAGCACTGTGTTATCAAGAACAATTGCAAAGGGTTTTCCCACGTTTTCTTTAGTGATCTTTGCAAATCTTTTACTCGCTATGCTGTCAAATTTAAAATGTACTGTGGGTTTACTAAGCGAACCGAATCTAACTGACGCGTTAACCAGCGAATCACCGCCTATTTCAGTCTTGCGGAATATTGGATAAGAGTTGCCTAAAGAATCCTTGAGTATGACGGTAGTTTCGTGGTCTACATCTTGCATTTTGGCCACATTAGTGTTTGTCAAATGAAAAGCTAGCTTAGCAGTTTTGCCAAGCAGAGATTTTATTTGTTCGGTGTCTTCTACTCCAGGCACTTGAACTAATATCTTGTTCTGCCCTTGTTTTTGCACGCTTACTTCCTTCGTGCCAAGCTTATCCAAACGCCTTTGGACATTACTTATCGACTCTGAAACTACTTCATTGATTAGAGAATTCTTATAATGAGGCTTATATGAAATAAAAATCGAAGCATCTTTCCTATTTAGCTCTAAATTTGGGTTTATTTTATGGACTAACGCTGAAACTTTCTTATAGTTACCGATATTATTTAAAGTTACAACTACTTGTTTATCGCTTTGTACGCTGGATTCGATGTTTTTTGTTAGTAGGCTTTCTTTTATTTCATCGGCTAGCATACTCAATTTCTCTTTAAAGTAAGAATCCAAATCCACATTAAGGAGCAGAGATGACCCACCTTTTAGGTCGATCCCTAGGTTTATTCTCTTTTTTGAAACAAGAAGCTTATTATCAAAGAAATTCGGCAGTATTACGTATAAAGCGAGTAGGAGGATACAGAGTACCGAAAAAGATTTGATTATAAGCCTATTGCGCATAAGTTGTAGGTTTAAAATTGTAGTGTAATTTAAAAATGGATTTTTGTAAAATTCTCTAAATAACCTACGGTGTCGTCCAAGTAGCTATAGAAACGGATTAAATGCAAAAATCGCTTGACAAATTCCTCCAGCACCCTTATTATAGCGGTAAGGGTATTTTTAACTTAAAACTTGTTTTTGATCTCAGGCTCAATGACAAAATTCAGTAAAAAACTCAAGGTATTTTTCGGCGGATTGTACCAAATTATAGCGGCTGCATGTCTTTTAAATTTTTTCTACATTCAGCCAAATCGCACTTAAACTAAGCGTCAGCAAATTATTATAGCGCCAATTTAAAGTATTAGAGAGTCAAAACTCGCTACTCGGGGCTCCTTTTGCCTTTTTTTTTGCTTGGTAAATTTCTTAATATTTACAGCTAGTTGCAATTTATGAACTGGATAGGAAGGTGTCATTCCAGCGCGTGACGCTGGAATCCAGAAATTTTATCAAGTAGGTGAGCATAAAAATAGCCGTTTTACATTAAAATACAACATTTTTAATCATTATGGAAAGATTAGATCCCAGTGTCAAGCACTGGGATGACAGGAGAAGGGGTACTGGGATAACAAAAAAGGCTACTTGGATGACAAGAAAGGGAGATGCTGGAATGACAAACCGTCATAGTGACATTAGATCCCAGTACACGCACTGGGATGACATCACAGGAGCACGGGGTATTGGAATGACAAGAGAGGGTGATTGGATGCTCAGCAGACAACGTTCGCACAAAATTTCAATCCCCCACTTCAAGTCCAAATTTTTAACCTAAATCAAGGGGGTATATTATTTCAAACAACTTCAATTTCAAAGAATTTTTTCACCATTACGAAGCAGATAGTATGCCAGATGACATACAACGGCATCATATACTGTGGAAATCAGTAATAGAGCAGGCAGTAATTGATGCAACAAGCAGCTGTAAAAAAACACAAAGCTTGGTAGAAAAGCAGAAAGCAAATTCCTAGTTATCGGATTTTAGTCAAGATTTTGTGCACACATGCATATTGGCTGATTATGACCCGGTATATGTAAAAAACAAAATACAGCCAATTCTGAAAAGCCATACTAAAAAAACCAGATAAAGCTTTTGTACATATTTAATGAGACCTACTCCTTTCACCGAAAAAGATATCATTTAGTCTTTTATCTATAGTTTCCTCTATATCTTTGACTAACAGCTGCCTTATCATGGCCACTTTTCGTCTTTCCTGAGCATGGCGTTCATCATTGTAACCATAATGACTGTTACTGCTGTAGCTATTTTCGCTGCTATAGTTATAACTACTACCATTTGCTTTACTGCTGTGACTTACTTTACTGCCCCTTTTGCCTTTGATCATGAACCTGAGTATCTGTATTATTCTTTCCCTTAAAAAAGATTTCCAGCCGGTACTAAGAAGTAATCTATAGAGAAAATGCGGAGCAAGAAACGCTACTAATATTCTAAAATAAACTCCATAACTGAGGTCATCTTTGTTGTCGTAATACCACTTGCAATATTCAAACAAATGGTTAAATGCATTTTTGAAAGAGCCAAATTCTACAGCATACCAAAAGCCATTGCTGAGAAACATGAACATAACACTGGATGCATAAAGATACATTATAAGGAAAAATAGCTTGACAACTATGTCCTTTAAGCTGCCCAGTATATAACTTAATAACCTTAATCTATAGAAAAGTGATATCATTTCACACCTTCTTCAATATGGCTGGGGTGGAAGGATTCGAACCTTCGCATGGCGGTATCAAAAACCGCTGCCTTACCGCTTGGCTACACCCCAATACTACTTACATCAATAACATTATTAACCCAATTAGTAAAAGATTTATTTGTCTTTTCTATAGATATTATTACAACAGCAGGTTGATCATAAGAGTGCATTGCTTCGATTTTTTCTACAATTTTATCAACTTGATCGTTTCTGCTTTTCGTAATTGCTACTATTTCACAACTACTATGAATTTTACCTTCCCATAAATAAAGAGAACTCACCTCGGGAAATATGTTTACACATGCAATTAATTTCTCGTTTAACAATTCTTCAGAAACGGTTTTAGCCTCCTTTAAACTTGCAAAAGTTGTATAAATCAAAACTAAATCATTCATTAGAATCTACATAAATGCATTGCTACTATACTTTACTTAGATTTATTCATCAAGAGAAAATAGATAAGGCTTCTTTCAAAGCTCTGTCATTTCAGCATTCTCTTCTGTCATCCAAGTAGCCAGACACTGGGACCTAGGAATTCCTTATGGCCAAACCTTCAGTCACAAAAAACAAAAAAAGGACGTTACTCAATGAGTAACGTCCTTTTGGAGAAGGTGGTGGATTCATTTATACCAATGTTTCCAAACCTTTTAGGTTCACCTGTGTAGGCTTTTGTCCAAATACGTGCGTGGAAGGTCGTTCCGATTTGTATGGAGAACCCGTTTTTTTCAACCCTGCAAGAGCTTGAGTTAAGCTTTTTGGAGTGATTCCTATTGGTATATAAGAACTAGAAGGATCAGGTGAGTCAAATCCACTATCAGGGGAATGACCGCGAAAAGTAGAAGGCCTTTGTTGTTTCTTCTCTTCTTCTTCCAAATATTCACCTATTAGAACTTTATTGTGTGAAGAACGATCATTAGGTATCATTGGTGGAGCAACTGGAATAGGCTGCTTACCAGAAGGTGGCATTGTGTCTGATTTAGAAAGAGGTTGATATTCAACGTTAGTAGCTCCTCCTGATTTCTTTGATGCTTTGTTTCTTCCGAACCATGATGACACTTTGCCCTTAAAAGTAGGTACTTCTACTGTGCTACCACCAGTACTGCTAGTGCTCACAGAAACCAGTGAACTCATTGAACTGTCTCTAAATAAGCTCGGGAAAGCGGATTGAGTTGAACTTACTCTTCTACCATACTTTTTGCTACTTTACTAAGGTTCTTCAGAAATTTAGAAAGTTTATGCTCTGCTCCGCATTTTCTAATAATCTCCTTAATTTCGCTGTAATGTTCAGAGAAGACTTTATTGATCATATAATAATCGCTAGGTAAACCTTTATTATTAACGAGATTCTTCAGTTTTTGTGAATCCAACCCCTTAACAAAATTTTTCTGTTCTTTCCACTCAGATAGTAGTAATTTATCTGCTTCAGACTGATTTGTATTAGCAGGTTTCTCTTTGGTTGCTTCAGATACTAACTTATCTGCTGCTTTAGACTGATCTGTATCAGCAGGTTTCCCTTCGTTTGCTATTTTAGAATCTATCATTGATCCTATTTCAGACAATACATTCTTTAAAAGAACGCTACCGTCTTTTTCATTAGAGATCACTTTTAGTTGTTCCCTTATTTCCTCATAATTCTTATTGTTTTCTGGAGTAAACTCAGACATTCTCTTTAAGAAAGCATCTTGATGATCATGATCGTAATATGTAACACTATCCACCACTTTCTTAGCCCTTCCGTAAAGATCTTTAGCCCCTTTAACTGTTTTTTCTGCAGTATATTTCGCCCCTTTAACTGCATTTTCTGCAGCGCGCTCGAAGGTTCTTTCTATTCCTGCCCTATATTTCCACATTGCATAAGAAGCACCAATCAAAACAGCAGCTCCTACTACTGCTCCAATTACAACTCCAACTGTTGGTGTTGCAACAGCTAAAGCAGGAGCAATTGCTGACCAGTTGATTGCAACAACATAACCTATCAAGCCAATTACTCCCAGTTTGATAATACCACCATTTAACTTGTTCTGCTTTCTTAACGACTTTATTTCCTTCCCCAACGATTCTATTTTTTGTTCTAATGAACCCTTATGAGTTTCAACAAAACCTGGATTTGTTTCAGCAGGATGGTCATTAGCAAAATTTGGACTTGTTTCTGAATTTGACATTTTAAACCTCTCTATTAATTAAACGTATTAATATCGTACATCCTCAATTCTTAAATTAGTGTTAACTTGACTGTTAATGTTCATTTACCTTCGAATAATTTTGCTTGACGCTGGGACAACAAGGATGAAGAAACTGGAGAAGATGCTGGAATTGTATGAGGCATAGAAAAAGATTATTTTTTTACTGGCTGCTGTAATTTTAGCAATTCTATTATTAAAAGATTATAGTGGTTCTCACGAAGACATAGTGCACCTCAAAAACGACAACAAGGAATTTAAAAGAAGGCCAGAAAATTCCATAGAGTCAACTATATTACATAGAGAAAAGGAAGTGTATGATCATGTCCCCCACTCTGATAATTAACTCGTAAATAAAATAGTCTTGCATTTTCCTAACAAAGAAGTAATATTAGCGTATTAATTATAGAATCAATCATTATGTTTGATGAGAATAATCCTTGGAATCTAGGAAAGAAACCAATAAGGAATAAAACTCCTAATAATGAAGATATTTTAAGTAAAGTTATATCTGAGATAAGGTACTTCTTCACTAGTTTAACAAGAAACAGCTGCAAAAAGCCTTATTTAATCATTTTTGTTATTTTGTTTTTTTATGCCTGCACTGGCTTCTATATTGTTCATCCGAGTGAGGAAGGTATAGAACTTACTTTTGGCAAATATTCTAACACAGAAACACCTGGTTTGCGCTATCACTTCCCCTACCCTATTGGCGAGGTCTTTAAAGTGAACGTCAAGGAAGTAAATCGTGAAGAAATTGGGGTCAGTAGCTCTTATGGACGAGACACAGATCGCGGCGAAGGTGTGATGCTCACTGGAGATGAGAACATAGTCAACGTTAACTTCGAGGTTCAATGGCGCGTTAGAGATGCTAAGGATTATTTATTCAAAGTGCGGGATTACAAACCTGGTTTTAGTGTTAAAAATGCTGCCGAGAGTGCTATGAGAGAAATAATAGGTAAAAATACGATCTCTTTTGCACTTGGTCAAGGTAGAACCGAAATTTCCAAAGATACTACAATTTTATTACAGCAGATTCTCGATGGATATCAGATGGGCATAGAAATTTTATCTGTCCAAATGAAAAAAATCGATCCACCAGAAAAAGTAATTAGCTCATTTAGAGATGTACAAAGTGCTCGTGCGGATAAAGAGCGTACTATAAACGAAGCATATGCTTATAGCAATGACATTATACCTCGAGCAAAAGGTGAAGCAATAAAGATAAAATTAGATGCAGAAGCATATGAGAATGAAATAATAAATGAAGCAAAAGGTAGTGCAAATCGCTTTCTGTCTCTTTATGAAGAATACAAGCAAAATCCTTCTCTTGTTAAAAATCGTATTTATCTTGAAACTATGGAAAATATTTTCAGTAAAGTAGATAAATTTCTTATAACTGATGATCTAAAAGGTATGTTTTCTTATTTACCTCTTGCAAATTTGGGAAAATAGTTATGCGCAGTAACATCAAAATTGCTTTTGTTTCCGTATTCATTGTCGTGTTAATCGCTCTATATAACTCAATGTTTGTGGTGCAAGAAACGAAGCAAGCAATAGTTATACAACTGGGTAAAGTGGTAAGAGACATTAAGGAAAGCGGTTTATATTTTAAGCTGCCATTTATAAATAACGTAGAATTTCTTGATAAGAGAGTTTTAGATTTAAGCCCTGACAAAACTCCAAGAGAAGTAATAACTGCGGACCAAAAACGTATCATAGTAGATGCTTATGCAAAATATAAAATAGTGGACCCTATAACTTTTTACCAAGCTGTGAGAAGTGAATCGGGGTTAGTCAGAAGACTATATCCAATCATAGAAGCTCACATAAGGGAAAATATAGTAAGATTTTCATTAATTATTTTGTTGAATGAAAAGAGATCAGAAGTTATGCAATTAATCCAGCGTGGAGTTTATTCTGAAGCTGGAAAATTTGGTATAGAAATAATAGATGTAAGGATTAAAAGAGCAGATTTACCAGAAGAAAACAGCTCTGCAATATTCCGCCTTATGCAAACTGAAAGAGAAAAAGAAGCAAAGGAAATCAGAGCAGAAAGTGAGCAAGCTGGGCAGGAAATTAGATCAAAAGCTGACAAACAAAAAAAGGAAATTATTGCTAAAGCAGTAAAAGAGTCACACGAAATAAGAGGTCGTGGTTATGCTGAAGCAACCAGAATTTATAATGAGGCGTTTAAGGTTGATGAAGAGTTTTTTAATTTTTACCGCTCTATGAGCGCTTACAGTAAATCATTCGCTGAAAATAACACTAAATTTATACTTTCACCAAAGAATAATTTTTTAGATATTTTGAACAAGGGATGGAAATAGTTTATGAGAAGTAAGGTTTTATCTATATTTACATGTTTTTTGATTTCGTTCTCCTCGTATGCTAACATGTTTGACTGGGGTGCAAAAAAGATTTCAGATACTAACACTTCTGTATGCAACTGTAATCAAGGACTTGCTGACTTGGTGGAAGAACTTATTCCTGCAGTTGTAAATATCTCGAGCGAACAAATCATTAAACAAGAAAGTAACAATAGAACTAGAATCCCTTTTATGCCAAGAAATAATTTTTTTGATGATTTCAGAGAGTTTTTTGAGCATTTTGATCAATTTTTTATGGACAGGGGTCCAAGTATTAATAGAGAGGTAGTGCTGCTTGGGTCTGGATTTATTATAGACAAAAGTGGAACTATCGTAACTAATTATCACGTTATTAAAAACGCCCAAGATATCACAGTTACTATGAACGATAATACTTATTTCAAAGCAGAAGTTTTAGGCTATGACGCAAAAACTGATCTTGCTGTGCTTCAGATCAAAGCTAATAAAGACCTTTCTTTTGTAACATTTGGTGATTCTGATAAAGCAAGGGTTGGTGATACAGTCATGGCAATAGGTAATCCATTTGGGTTGGGTGGCTCTGTAAGTACAGGAATTATATCTGCAAGGTCCAGAGACATTAGTATTGGCACCATGCATGAATTTATTCAAACTGACGCTGCAATCAATAGAGGCAACTCTGGAGGACCATTGTTTGATTTAAATGGAAAAGTTATAGGTATTAACACCGCTATCTATTCCCCATCTGAATCTGGCGGTAACGTGGGTATAGGCTTTGCCATACCGTCTAATCTAGCTGTATCAATCATTGACACATTAAAAAGTGGCAAGAAGATAAAACACGGTTGGCTTGGTGTACAAGTTCAGCCTATAACAAGAGAATTTGCAGAGTCTTTGGGTTTAAAAGATACAAAAGGTGCATTAGTTGCAGATATAGTAAAGAACAGTCCAGCAGAAAAAGGTGGTATTAAAGTAGGTGATATATTACTAGAATTTGATGGCAAGAAAGTTGAGAGAATGACACAGCTACCTCAAATGGTTTCAAGAACTGAACCTGAGAAAAAAGCGCAAATTAAGTTACTGAGAAGTGGTAAAGAAGTTAACGTTAAGGTTGTTATTGGAGAATCTGCAAGTGACAGCCAAGGTAGCAACCAAGAAGAAAATGAATCAACATCTGATTATATAACTGGTTTAACTGTCTCAAATCCACCACAAGAGTCAAAAGAGAGCAAAAATGACGTGCCTACAGAAGGTGTAATAGTTACCAATGTAGATGTTAACAAGAACGTTACGTTGCGTGGTATCAAAAAAGGAGACATTATTATGCAAATAAATGGAACTTATATAGAAAACGTTGAAAGTTTCCAAAACCAAATAAATTTAGCAAAAGAAAAGGATAAAGAAAAAGCAATAATGTTGCTTATTTACCGCAATGGAAATCAGTTTTTTACTTCAATAAAGTTAAAAAAGTAATTTCGTAAATCATTTACCAAATTCACAAAATAGCAACGTTGTAAGTTTGCTGTTGTAACACTTTAGCCCAAGTTAAAACCGACATTAGGTTCTACTACATGAAAAACTAGCCTACCGTTATTTCAGCTATACAGCTGGAATCCAGTTTTTAATTTAACATAAACAAAAATGTCATGTTCTCGTTTATTGAACACTCCCTCTGTTCAGCTTATACCAAATCCCAATGGTAATAGGACAAATTAAAAAATTTCCTTACGATTAGAGGTTTAGTGAACTTATTATGTATCTTGTTTGACTTCCCGGTAACGAAAGTTAGTATAACCTTCATGCTTAAGAAATTTACTAAGTAGAAAAAAAAGCAAAGAAGCCCCATTGGTGGCCAATTATTTATATGTACCTCAAATATCGGCATTTTTATTCTCAACGCTAAGGTTAAGCTGCTTTTATGCAACTAATTTAACATTAAGAAATTTACTAAGCAGGAAAAAAGGTAAAAGAAACCTAGAGCAGCTAGTGTTCAAATTCTCCCTTGTCTATTTGACGTTCTATACTGTCTTAAACGACTTATAAGCTCGTTTCAGCTTGTATAGGTAAAAACTAGAAGGTTTTATAAAGACATAAGGTGCACATAGTGCAAAAATTTAAACATGAGACGTCAAATACCCTAAGTTTTTTGTCATTAACCTGCACAGATTGTGAAGATAAATAGCTTCAGTATTATGATAAGGGGGTTAAAGGAATTTGTCAAGTAGTTTTTTTGTTTCTATTGGGTAGCTTTTCTCTACTGTCGTCTGTCCGCTTTCTGTGTAGTGAGAATTGGTATTAGGTACGCAAGAAGCCCAATGTAGCTTCTTCTATCCTTGGCTCGCTAAGCTCGTTCTGTTGTTCTAGCTCTTTTATAGCATTAACAAGATTTAATTCCTTACCGCCAAGTTTGACTTTGACATCTGCGTTTTTCTCTAAATCCTCATGACTTGGCTTATTTCCTACTATTTTAATATTGCCATTACTATCAGAGCTTAGTGCAACGCTACATTCTTTATCATCCAGTGTATCTTGAGTGTTTTGCGCTAACATATTTTTTGTTCTATTGATATACCTATATTACAATTATATAAAAATCACTAATATGTCAATACATTTTATTAAAGTATAAACTTAGATAAATCCAACTGTTTCGAAATTGATTCAAGTTTATCTTTTACATACTTGCCATCTATAACAAATTTTTCACCATTCTTCTCAGTAGCAATAAAACTTATTTCATCTAAAAGTTTCTCCATGATAGTATGGAGCCTTCT
>JGI24697J35500_11274915_pt1 | contig 13398 bp, 8 predicted proteins | sample TergutMp193P1_FD_35500 | JGI IMG/M metagenome (IMG submission 35500) | reverse complement strand
ATTCTTTTAATTTTTCTATTTTTTTAAGCCAAGTTTCTTAGCACTTATAGTTTGCAAGCTTTTAGCCTGCAATTTAGCAAATTTATGATTTTAACAAATCCGAAAAGTGCCCATCTTATATAGTTTCTATTTTAGCATTTTTTTTTTGTGCTGTCAAGTGTTTTTTAAAAACGCCCAAGCTTTGTTATACCAACGCTTTATCTTGGCTAAGTTTCTTGAAGAGCTCTCAAATCTTTTTAAAAACGCCCAAGCTTTGTTATACCAACGCCTTATCTTGGCTAAGTTTCTTGAAGAGCTCTCAAGTGTTTTTTAAAAACGCCCAAGCTTTGTTATACCAATACTTTATCTTGGCTAAGTTTCTTGAAGAGCTCTCAAGTGTTTTTTAAAAACGCCCAAGCTTTGTTATACCAACGCTTTATCTTGGCTAAGTTTCTTGAAGAGCTCTCAAGTGTTTTTTAAATAATACTAAAACCACACTTTAGCTAGGTTGCTTAAAAATTGCTATACTATTCTTTCAGCTTGGCACAATTTTAAGTACAAATTGTATACAATGCTTAATTTAATAGGCTCTCTTTTTAGTGATTTATAGCTTTTTAACCGCTTGCAACTAATATTGCCGAAAGAAATTTATAAAAAAGTATTGACAAAATTGAAGAAATAGTATAAAATGATTTAGTAGGTTACAAATTCATTACAAGCGAAAGATATTTTTACAAAGGCAAAACAAAAAGCCTATTTTAATATAAAGGAGCTACAATGCAAAATTTTGACCTTTGTTGGCTAGATAAAGCTAGCTTGAATGGGAAAAAGAGCTTTGAAACTTATTTTCACGATGGTAACTGTGAGATATCTAAAACGATAAGAAAAGAAGTTGGCTATTTCTTCAATACAAGCCTTGCTTTAAAAGAACAAGCCGACTTAATATTTGAGTTTGATAAAAGCCAAAAAAATGAAGAGGGCTTTAAAATTTCACACGAAAGTGAAAAAACAAATATAAAAGCGAGCTCTGCAAAAGGGCTATTATACGGTTTTTTTGAATTAATACGCCAAATTCAGCAAGAAAATTTAGTTAACTTTGAAACAGAGCCAGAAAACAATATAAGAATGCTTCAACATTGGGACAATATAGATGGCAGTGTTGAGCGGGGGTATGCTGGAAAATCAATATTTTATAAAGATGACCTTTTTGTGAAAGATAAGTCAAAAATTTATAATTATGTTAGATTGGCAGCTTCCACAGGCATAAATGCTATTTCTATAAACAATGTGAACGTACATAAGATTGAAACAGGAATGATTAGAGAGCCTCTGCTTTCTAATGTGAAAGAGCTTGCAAATATTTTTAGAGGATACGGTATAAAATTATTTTTAAGCGTAAATTTTGCAGCACCAATTTGGCTAGGCGAGCTTGAAACTAGCGACCCTTTAGAAGAAAGTGTACGCAAATGGTGGAAAGATTGTGCAAATATAATATACAAAGCCATACCAGATTTTGGCGGCTTTGTAGTGAAAGCTGATAGCGAGGGTAGACCGGGGCCATTTGCATATAATAGAACCCATATGGATGGGGCAAATATGCTTGCAGAAGCTCTTAACCCTCATGGTGGTATAGTATTTTGGCGGTGCTTTGTATATAATCACTTGCAAGACTGGCGAGACCGCAAAACTGACCGTGCTAGAGCAGCATATGACCATTTCTTGCCTTTAGATGGCAAGTTTCACAATAATGTAATACTTCAAATTAAAAATGGTCCTATGGACTTTCAAGTGAGAGAAGCGACAAGCCCTCTATTTGGTGGTTTAAGAAACACAAACCAAGTTATTGAATTCCAAGTTGCCCATGAATATACAGGGCAAGCAAAAAATATATTTTATTTACCGAAGCAGTTCAAAGAAATTTTAGACTTTGACACATATGCAGATGGGCTTTCAGATTCAACTATAGCAGGCGTTATTAAAAACTTACCTGCCCCAAATAATAAGCTTAATGGAATAGTTGCCGTTTCTGGCGTCGGTGATGATTATAACCTTGCAGGGCACAAGCTGAGCGAAGCAAATTTATATGGCTATGGCAGGCTCACTTGGAATCCTAAACTTTGCCCAGAGCTTTTAGCAAAAGAATGGATAGAAGCTGCTTTTAATCTTACCGAAAAAAGCAAAAAAACTTTGCTAGAAATATTACTTTCCTCATATAATACTTATGAGAGCTATACAGCTCCGCTTGGAATAGGTTGGATGGTGAATATTAGCCACCATTATGGTCCCGCTGTGAACGGATATGAATATGATAAATGGGGGACATATCACTTTTCAGACAGAAACGGCTTAGGTGTAGATAGAACAGTGAAAACGGGAACAGGCTACACTAGCCAATATCAAAAGCCTAATTTTGAACTTTATGAAAATATAGAAACTTGCCCAGATGAACTTTTGTTATTTTTCCACCATGTGCCTTATACTCACAAATTAAAAAGTGGAAAAACTGTTATACAGCACATTTATGACACTCATTTTGAAGGTGTTTTAAAAGTTGAACAATATATAAAAGATTGGGCAAATTTTAAAGACGAGATTGATACTGCAAGCTTTGAAAATGTTGAAGAGAGATTAAACCACCAACTATATATAGCAAAAGAATGGCGAGACCAAATAAACACATATTACTATAGAATGTCTGGTATAGAAGATATTCACGGAAGAACTATTTATCGTTAAAAAATGAATGAATTTTTAAGCACAGAAAGCAAGTTTTATAAAATAAGCACCATTTTAAAAGACATAATATTTACGAGCATTTTATTTACAATATTCAGCATTCCAATAATTACTATTGGCGCCACAATTACTGGTTTATACTACGTGTGCACTAAAAAAGCATCTGGAAAAGATGAATATTTTATGCGTGGTTTTTTGAAAAGCTTTTCAGAAAACTTTATGAAAGCAACTATAGCATTTGCAATAGTTGCAGGCATTATTATTATAATTATTATAAATATGCTAATTCCTTTTGATTTTGGGGCAGTTAGCATAGTTGTGCTCGGTATTCAAATTTTTATGTTGGCACAAGCATTATTTATTTTTATGTATGCTTTCCCGCTATTAGCAAGGTTTGAATTAACTGTTAAAGGCTGTTTAAAATTAGCTTTTATGCTAGCAAACAAACATATGCTAACTACGCTTACTAACCTAGGCTTTTTAATAGCTATAACTTTGGTTTCAATATATTTACCTATGCTTACAATTTTTGTAGTGGGAATATATATTTACTTATCTTCAATACTGTTTGTGAAAATATTTAGAAAACACGACCCAAAGTTTGATGAAGCAGTTGACCAAAGCTTTAAACCTCTTAATTTACCATAGTAGGAAGCAAAATTTGAAAGGCTAACAATTAACTATCTAATAGATAAAATTTAAAATTAAGAACTATCGCAAAAAGTGATAAATTCAAAAATTAAGAAAGGAAAAATTGTGACAAAACAAAGCAATTTAAAAAATTACTGGATAAGACATTGGGCTTTATATGCTATGCTAATTTTGCCACTAGCGTATTTCTTCATATTTAGCTACATACCATTAGTAAATGTTTTAATGGCATGGAGCCCAAACAACGTTATACTTTCAGTTTGGGAGACCGACTGGATAGGCTGGGCAAATTTTGAAAGAGCTTTTCAACTGCAACCCTTTAGAGATGCCGTGCGAAACACTTTAATGTTTAGCTTTCTTGATTTAGCACTTGGCTTCCCTGCACCGATAATTTTGGCACTTTTGCTTAACGAATTAAAAATGCCAAGGTTTAAAAAAGTAACACAAACTATATCTTATATGCCATTTTTCCTTTCTTGGATAATAGTTGGTGGTATGGCTGTTACTCTATTTTCTGGAACCGTTGGAACCGTTAATAATATTATAACAAATATGGGCGGCGAAGCTTTCCCATTTCTTACTAACCCAACAAGTTGGACTTTTATGAATGTGTTCATAGCTATTTGGCGTACTGTTGGGTGGAACACTATTATATACTTAGCAGCGATTACTGCAATTAACCCAGAGCTTTATGAAGCAGCCGATATAGACGGGGCTTCTAGGCTTCGCAAAATATGGCACGTAACACTTCCTGGATTAAGACCTGTTATAGTTATACTTCTAGTTTTAACGCTAGGGGGAATAATGGGTGCAGACCTTGCAAGATTCATAGCTTTAGATAACAACTTAGTTAGAAATGTTTCGGAAGTAATACCTACTTTCGTTTGGCGATGGGGTATACAAAGTATGAACTTTTCACTTGCAACGGCAGTTGGTATATTCCAATCTGTAATAGGTATGGTGTTGCTTTTAACTTCTAACTGGCTCGTTAAAAAGCTAGGCGGAAACGGATTTTGGTAACTATATTTTTAAACTAAAGCCAACTGCTAAATTTAACAGGGAGGGGATAAAATAAAAAATGAATTCAGGTATTAAAAAAACGACCTTTGGAGATTACGTAATAATTACACTTATGGTTCTCCTAATTCTTGTGTGTATACTGCCCGTTATGAACGTTATATCTATTGCACTTAGTGATGCAGGGGCAATTATGAGGCGTGAAGTTGCCTTTTTACCAGTAGGCTTTAATATAGACACTTTCACAACTGTGCTTGGTGATGCCCGCTTTATGCGTTCGCTAACATGGACTGCTGTACTAACTGCAATTGTAGTTGTAGTTAACCTAACTATGACTATACTCTGTGCATACCCGCTAACTTTTATGTCTCTTAAGGGGCGTAAAATAATCTCTTTTTTAATTATATTCACTATGCTTTTCGGTGCGGGTCTTATTCCAACATTCGTGCTTTTAAGAGATTTAAACTTACTCAATAACCCATTAGTGCTTATATTGCCGGGAATGATAAGTGTTTTCAATATGATAATTATGAGAAACTTCTTTTTAGGCATACCAGATAGCTTAAAAGAATCAGCCGAGATAGATGGAGCAGGTCCGATTATTATATTAATCAAAATTTACTTGCCGCTATCTGTGCCAGTTTTAGCTACTATCGGCTTATTTTATGCGGTTGGTAGATGGAATGGCTTCCAAGACGCTTTATTCTTTATGCAAGGGGCTTCAGAATGGCACCCTATACAAATGCTTTTATTTAACATTATTGAAAACAACACCGCATTTGACGTGGCAGACCCAGGTGCAACTTCACCACCAGGCTGGGGAGAAGCTATTCAAGCTGCCGCTATAGTTATTGCAATGGTGCCAATATTGTGTGTGTATCCTTTTATACAAAAATATTTTGTGCAAGGTGCTACACTTGGTGCTGTAAAAGGCTAGATACAAATTATAACGATATTAAATTTTTGAAAATATAAAAATGCCCAAAGGGCAAAATTTAAACCGCCAAAAGCGGAGGAGGAGTAAAAAATGAGAAAACATAAAAAACTTTTTGCTACTACTTTCTTTGTAGCAGCTGCAGCATTTTTAGCTGCCTGTGGCACAGAGCCAGCAGTAGAAACACCAGCAGACCCAATGCCAGGTGAACCAACTATAACAGAGCCAGGCGATAACAACAACGCACTTTCAAGCGATGCTAGGCTTGCAGAGCTAGGCTTAGATGATAACTTACGCTTTGTTGAACCTCGCACAATTAGCGTTGCCCTTTGGGACCGCTCACACGAGCGTATACCAGAATTTAATGAAAGCTACTGGGCAAACTGGGTACAAGAACAAATTTTAGAAGAACACAACATTATAGTTGAATGGGTGCCTGTTGGCAGATGGGGTGAAAATGAAAACCAATCTACACTTCTTGCAACTCAAACTGCACCAGATATAGGATACACTTTTGACAACCCAATGGTTACAACATTCGCAGGTATGGGTGGTATACACAATTTATACCCATTATTACAAAGATATGGAGATTTACTTCCAAATTTATATAACCTTTTAGGAGACAATGTTTATTGGAACTTAGACCCACAAACAAACGAACTATGGTCTATAACTGGGCGTTTAATTCAAGACGGTAGAGTTAACACATTTATCCGTGAAGACTGGTTAAATGCTTTAAACTTAGAAGTGCCAACTTCTTTAGAAGAATTTGAAACAGTTTTAGAAGCTTTTAGAGACAACCAAGATATAATAATGCCAGATAGGACACGTGATTTAATTCCTTTCCAACTTCAACATGATGTGGGCTGGTCTGGAAGCTTACTATTTGAAAGCTTTATACCGAGCAATATTACAGAGCGTGAATGGTTTGTTCACGGGTTTGATGATAGAAGATTCCACTTTGAAGACGCTGTACGCGAAGGTTCAAGAGTTCTTAACCGTTGGTTTAACAATGGTTTGCTATGGAACGACTTTATACTTCACGAACCAGGGGACTCAATGGGAGATGACCTTATAAGATTAGGCTATGTAGGCTCTGCTATTTTAAACTGGGATATGCCATTTAGACCTGCGGACGCTGTAATGGAAAACTTACACGAAAATGTTGGTCCAGAAGCAAACTTTATAGCTATTACTCCATTTACAAACGATGCAGGGCAAGTTAGAAAGTTTTTCCCAAACCCAACAGACCGTTTTATTTTCTTCCCAACTACAAACACTGAACCGCTAGCTTCTCTTCTTTACCTAGACTGGATAAGCCGTTTAGATGTAATCGAATATTTACAATTTGGTGTAGAGGGCATACACCGTGAAACTTTAGCAAATGGTGCTATAATGACTATCGGTGAAACAGACACACACAGTTGGCCAGATAATCAATTTATGCCATCTCTTCGTAACTTTGATATAACTATGACTATAAACGGTATATATTTAGGAAATGATGTATTATCGGCACAAACACTTGCTTTAGGCTACCCGGGCTCTGAACCGGAAGCTGTTATAGCTGCTAGGGCTGCTGGTTTAGAAAATGCTTACTGGTTCAGAAACGTTATGACTCGCGTTAGAGCTTCTGAAGAGGGTATGTCTGTTCCACTTGCAGACCAAAGAAATGTTTTATTCCACAATGTAATAGCTAATACTACACCAGAAAACTTTGATGCAACTTGGACCCAAATGTACCAAGCTTATTTAAACTTAGGAGCCGCAGCTATTATAGCTGAGCGTGAACAAGCTTGGATAGAACAATTTGGTGATGTAGATAGAATGCCTTAAGAAGCTTTATAGAGATATTAGAATTAAAAAAATTACCCCTGATGGTCTTAAATGACTATCGGGGGGTTTTTATTTAAATTTTTAATTTTGAATTCACTTAAAGGGGCTTGATTAATCAAAAAAAATATGCTAAAATGGGTATTAATATGAATTAAAAACTAAAAAAAATTAACCCTATTGCAGGAGAAAAAAAGTGAATAAAAAAAAGCTCTTTAATGATAACTGGCTATTTTCATTAGACGAAAATAACCCCCAAAAAATAAACTTGCCACACGACTGGCTAATTTACGATGTTAACAACTTATACAAAACAGGCATAGGAACTTATAAAAAAACTTTTACTATAGATAACAGCTTACCTAACCACTTCTTAAGATTTAACGGAGTATATATGGACTGTAGCATATATATAAACGGCTCTCACATAGGCGACAATCCATATGGCTACACTAGCTTTGAATTTGAAATCACTTCTTACTTAAAAGAAAATGAAAATGAAGTATTAGTGAAAGTAAACTATGAAAATGGTAATTCTCGCTGGTATACAGGAGCAGGAATATATAGAGATGTGTACCTAATCTCTACTAATAAAACTTATATACCTTATAATGGTGTTTATATTTCAACTAAAAAAAATGATAGCGAAAATAAAGAAAATAATAACAGCTGGTCTATTGAAGTTGATATTGAACTAGCAGGAACAGGCGACGATGATAAAATTGAAGTTGAAAATATAATTTATTATGAAAATGAGCAAGTCTTTACATCTAAAAAAGCTATCTCTAATATCAAAAATAATCAAATTAGCGACACACTAAATATTAAAAATCCACACCTTTGGGGTCTTTCAGACGATATAATTGAATATGAAATAAATAGCGATTTAAAAAACAATGAAGAAAAAGGCAACAAAAATTCATTAAAGCATACCACAAGCGGAAAATCAAAAATATATACTTTAAAAACTCGCATATATAAACTAAACAAACCACAAGTAATAATCCATGAAGAAGAAAATACTTTCGGATTTAGAGAGATAGCTTTTATTAACCCTTATTCTGCCGAAAAAGAAACAGGATTATTTTTAAATGGGAAAAAGTTAAAACTTAAAGGTGTTTGCCAACATCACGATTTAGGAGCCTTAGGGGCAGCATTTAATAAAGACGCTTTAAAAAGGCAATTTGAACTTCTGAAAGAGATGGGAGTAAACGCAATTCGTACAGCCCACAATCCACCAGACCCATATTTTATGACCCTTGCAGATGAAATGGGCTTTTTAATAGTTTCAGAGCTTTTTGATATGTGGGAAAAACCTAAAACACCTAAAGACTATGCCCGTTTCTTTAAAGATTGGTGGCAAAAAGACGTAAGTGCTTGGGTAAAAAGGGATAGAAACCACCCTAGCTTAGCTTTGTGGTCTATTGGAAATGAAATTCACGATACCCATTCAGAACCTATACGAGCAGGTGAAGTTTTAGAAATGCTAGTAAAAGAAGTTCAAAAATATGATAGCAAAAATAATGCTTTCATAACTATAGGCTCTAATTATTTACCGTGGGAAAATACACAAAAAGTAGTAAATTTATTGCCAGAACCAAAATTAATAGGCTATAATTACGGGGAATATTTATATAAAGAACACCATGAAAAATATAAAGATTGGATAATATACGGAAGTGAAACAGGCTCTGTAGTTCAAAGCCGGGGCATATATCATTTTCCACTTAAGCAATCAGTATTAGCGGATGATGATGAACAATGCAGCTCTTTAGGCAATTCAGCGACTAGCTGGGGAGCAAAATCTACACAAAGTTGTATTATTACAGATAGAGACACACCTTTTTCACTAGGGCAATTTATATGGACAGGCACAGACTATATAGGAGAGCCTACACCATATCACACAAAAAACTCTTATTTTGGGCAAATAGACACAGCAGGCTTTAAAAAGGATAGTTTCTACATATACAAAGCCGCTTGGCAGCCTATGCCCCACCTACCCCCTGCCCCAAAGCAGGTAGTAATTCATATTTTCCCTTACTGGGATTTTTCACCCGGGCAAAAGATAGACGTACAAGTTGTTAGCAATGCACCTAAAATAGAGTTATTTTTTAATGGAGTTTCTAAAGGAACTTTTAATATAGACCATAAAAATGGCGATAAATTAATAGGCACTTGGCAAATACCATATGAAAAAGGCGAGTTAGTCGCTTGTGCATATGATGAAAATGGAACTAAAATAGCTGAAGATAGGCAAAAATCTTTCGGAGAAACTGCTAAGCTTGAAACGAAAGAAACACAAAAAGAAGAACTTTCATTTATAGAAATATACGCTGTAGATACCAATGGAACTTTAGTTCATAATGCAAATAACCGTGTAAATATAAAAGTTAAAAGTGGTGAATTATTAGGCTTAGACAATGGAGACAGCACAGATTATGACCAATACAAAGGAACTAGCAAACGCCTATTTTCAGGCAAGTTACTCGCAATAACTACAAAAGGCACAAAATTAGAGATAGAGTTAGATAAAGATGATATTCCTATAAGAAAAATTGAGCTTATAAAATCAAACGATATAGATAAACAAAACAACATAGCAACTATAAAAGCGGTAATCCACCCCCTAAATGCATCTTATAAAGATTTACAATGGCGTGTTACAGATGCTGCTGGAATAGATACAAACTTAGCAAGTTTTACTGTAAGTGAAGATAGTACAGAATTAAAATTAACTGCTAAAGGCGATGGTGAGATTTTCGTTCGCTGTGCTACAAAAAATGGGCGTGAAAAAATATCTTTAATATCATATTTAGATTTTGAAGTTTCAGGCTTAGGCAAAGCTTATATAGAACCTTATAGCTTAGTTGCAGGCGGTTTATACAATAAAAGCAACTTAGCCTTAACTAACGGAAATGAAAGAGGAGTAGCAACTTTAAGAGACGGTGAAAGCCACGTCGGTTTTGCGGATATAGATTTTGGAGATATAGGGGCAGATGAGATTCACTTGCCTATTTTCGCTATGAGTGATGAGCAATTCCCTATAGAAATATGGGAGGGAATGCCTTTAGAAAATGGCGAAAAGCTAACAGAAGTAATTTATAAAAGCGGCTCTATTTGGAACACATACACTACCGAAACTTATAAACTGCCCCGAAAACTTAAAGGTGTAACTACTATATGTTTTGTCGTTAGAAAAAAAATACACATTAAAGGTTTTTGGTTCACTAAAGAAGAAAAAGCATATCAAAAACTAAAGGCAATAGAGTTCACAAACATATACGGTGATACTTATGAGATAAAAGACGAAGAAATTAAAGGTATCGGAAATAACGTTACTATAGAATTTACTGGCATGAATTTTTCAAATGAAAAAGTAACTAAACTGCTTATAAACGGGCGTTCAAAAGTTCACAACACTATACATTTAAAATTTGATGGCGAGCAAACAGCCCAAATATTAGAGTTTGAAAAAACAGACGACTATGTAACTAAAGAATTTAATATAAACACTACTGGAAAAGAAAAAATAAGCTTTGTGTTTTTACCAGGGTCAAACTTTGACTTTAAATGGTTCCAATTTAGTGTGGAAAAAATATAAAATATAGGAGGCAAAATTATGAAAAAAATAACAAAAGAAAACGCAGCCCCATTTAATGATAATTTTAGATATTGTATAGGTACAGGAAGGCTTGGGCTTGCACTTAGAAAAGAATATTTAGATGGATTAAAAAAAGCAGTTGATGATATAGGCTTTAAATATATACGGGGGCACGGGCTCTTTCATGATGATATAGGCATTTACCGTGAATATGAATGGGAGGGAGACACAAAAATTTTATATAACTTCACTTATATAGACCAAATTTTTGACTCTTTCTTAGAAATAGGCATTAAACCTTTTATAGAATTAGGATTTATGCCAGAGCAGCTTGCAAGTGGCAAAGAAACTGTTTTTTGGTGGAAAGGCAATATAACGCCGCCAAAGTGCTATGATAAGTGGGCAGCTCTTGTAAAAGCTACTATTAACCACTTTATAGAGCGTTACGGGTTAGAAGAAGTTTTAACTTGGCCAATAGAAGTTTGGAACGAACCAAATTTAACGAACTTTTGGAAAGATGCCGACCAAGATGAATATTTCAAACTATATAAAGTAACCGTTAAGACTATAAAGAAAATTGATGAGAGATTACAAGTGGGCGGCCCTTCAATTTGCGGCGGGGGCGAAGCTTGGATGCCTGCTTTTTTAACTTTTTGTGAAAAAGAGGGGCTGCCAGTAGATTTTCTTTCACGCCACGCTTATACTACAAGCCCTGCCCAGCTAGTGCCTTTTAGCTGTTACCAAGATATGAAAGAGGGAGACCCTCTGCTAATTGATTTTAAAAGCGGAAGAGAAGTTCTAGAAAAAAGCAAATTTAAAAATATACCAGTTCATATAACCGAATTTAATACGAGCTATAAGCCGATAAACCCAATACACGACACAGCTTATAATGCAGCTTATTTAGGAAAAATATTAGCATTTGGCGGTGATTATGTAGATTCTTTTTCTTACTGGACTTTTTCAGACGTTTTTGAAGAAGAAGACATACCAAAAACTTTATTTCACGGTGGCTTTGGTCTGCTCGCATATAACTTAATAAAAAAGCCAACTTATTACTTATATGAATTTTTTGCAAAATTAAAAGGCGATACTCTCTATAAAGATGAAAATATGATAGTAGTTCAAGGCGATAAAAAGCTTTATATTTTAGCTTTTAACCCTGTCGAAGATACAGCAAATAAGACATTATATGAAACGTTAGACTTGCCTATAGAAGCTGAAACTGCTTTTATTAAAAGAAGCGTTGTAAATGAAGAGTACGGCAACGCTTGGAATGCTTGGCGTAAAATGGGTCGCCCACGATTCCCTAGTAAAGAACAAATAAAAGATATAAAAGAAGCGGGCAGCCCTAAAATAGAAATATATAATTTACCAGTTAAAGAGGGCTTTATAACGTTGGAATTTGTATTGCAAAAAAATGAAATAACCCTTTTTGAGATTAGCCCTATCCACAAAACAGCAGGCCCGCATGAAAAGCCTTATTACGGGCTAGACGATAGTAGAATAATAAGTTATAACAAACTTAGCCACGATAAATAATTGAGTGCCTCTAAAAACTATCAAATTTTTAGAAAGGTACGTTAAAGATAACCTGTTTTTAGAGATACCTAATTGTAACACAATTGTAAAAATGAAAAAACTTGCAACACTCCTTAAAAATATGCTATAATGGTATAAAAATTAGGAAAGGGAAAATAAACTTTATGGCAAGCAATGCAGATTTAATAATCCAAGCACAAACAATAAGTGCTTGGATAGCTCTAGCTGAAGAGGGGCTCACAGAAAGGCTTATACAAGAAATGAAAGAAGCTAAGGAAAATTTTCAACGTGATGTTAAGAAATAGAGTAAATAATTACTTTATATAATCACCAAGGCTAAAAAAAGCGGCTAAAACCGTTCGTTAGATAAATTAAATACTTAAAAACATAATATAAAAAAGGGAGACAGCACATGGCACAAGAATTAATAAAATTAAACACAGGGGCAGAAATACCTTTATTAGGGTTTGGAGTTTTCCAGTTAAGAGACCCTGAGGAATGCGTAACAGCTGTTAAAACTGCTATAGAAGCAGGCTATACCCATATAGATACAGCAGCAGTATACCAAAATGAGCAATTTGTTGGCCAAGCGATTAAAGAAACAGGAATAAACCGAAAAGACCTTTTTATAACTACAAAAGTTTGGAACACTGTGCAAAGGGAAGCTATAAAAAATCCCTCTGCTATAGAAAGTGCATTTGAAGAAAGCTTGAAAAAACTAGGCACAGACTACATAGACCTTTATTTAGTGCACTGGCCAGTTCCAAATGAAGCACCAGGGGCAGAGATATTAGCCCAAAAACCTTTTATAGATACTTGGCTAGCTCTTGAAAAAATCTATAAATCTGGTGCGGCAAAGGCTATCGGTGTTAGTAATTTTCATGAACACCATTTAGAAGAGATTAAAAAAGTATGGTCTATAACACCTGCTGTTAACCAAATAGAGATACAACCTTATTGGAACCAAAAACCATTAATAAAATTTGGCGAAGATTTAGGTATAATAGCCGAAGCATGGAGCCCGCTTGGAGGAAACCCAGGGGCAGATGGAAATAAAAAATCAAACGTATTAGAAGATAGCACTATAAATGAACTAGCG
>JGI24697J35500_11274916_pt1 | contig 13438 bp, 11 predicted proteins | sample TergutMp193P1_FD_35500 | JGI IMG/M metagenome (IMG submission 35500) | reverse complement strand
TTGCGAAATATATCTTTCCCAAACATCCCAACGGGGCAAGCAGTATCGGGCTCGCGATTCGCGCCACGGACAGGAACCGGTACACCAATCTGGAAGCGTTCGCGAAAGAGGGGGGCAGGCTTATTCCCATCTCGCCGATAAGCGCGCAGTACAGCGTAATCGTCGATTTTAACAAACAGCACCCAAGCACCCCCATCGAACTGATTCCTTCGGAAAGCTTTGACGTGTCGAACCCTTACCAGTGGGTACTGGAGGGCCGCTATGACGGGTACTTTGCTACCAAGACGAGTTTCGAGCGCACAATCGTGGAAGAGGGTTCTCCCTATCATCAATACAACAAGGATCTGAGTTACTTTGTTTACAGATCGCTGCCGGTATGGCCGCTTTTCAACCGAGGCCAGCAGGAGCTTGCGGACGCTTATGACGAAGCGTTCCTGACGCTTCTTGGAAACGGGAAAATCAACGAAATCATGTTTGAGTATCTGGATGAAAACACCTTCAGCTATATCCTTGAGGAAGAGTACCAGTATCTGAAACAGTAATCTATAATCTGAGTTATGGAATACATAATCTTTAAACCGGAATTTGCCGTCAAGGTGATTCCGGTCCTGCTCGGGTTTTTGCCGATGACTCTGCTGCTCACAATTGCCTCGGCTTTTTTCGGGTTGATTTTCGGCGTGGTACTTGCCTGCGGCAAACTGTCGCGCCGGAAACTGCCCCAGTTGTTGGCCAAGGGATACACCACGATCATGCGCTGCACACCCAGCATTGTGTTGATGTTTGTGGTGTATTACGGCCTTCCCCTTTTATTAATTTACATTTTCGATGTCAACATACAGTACTACTCCAATGAGTTTTACGCCATCGTTTCACTGTCGATGCTCTATGCCGCGACAAGTTCCGAGTTACTGCGCTCCGCCTACGAAGCCATCGATAAAGGTCAACGGGAGGCGGCTGTCTCTATCGGTCTTTCGCCCTGGCAGGCTTTTCACCGGATCATTTTGCCTCAGTGCGTAAAGATCATTATGCCCAACCTTGCCCTGTCGCTGGTTGCATTGATGAAGGAGGCAGCGCTAGCCTTTACCATCGGCGTCGTGGATATGATGGGCAAGGCGAAACTCATGGTCTCAAATTATTACGGCGCTATGGCGCTGGAAACCTATTTGGCGGTGGCGCTTATTTACTGGGCAATATCTTTTATGGTTCAACAGATCGTCCGTTTATCCGAAAAGCGCAGATACGGACGGCAAATCGGCAGGGCGGAATAAATGATCAGTTTTAATACAGATTTCTTTGTAAAAACTTTTTTTCTCGCTTTTCGCGGAATACCAGTTACTATGGCGATTACCCTTGTCAGCCTTACCATCGCGACTCCTATCGCCTTTATTATGGCGATGTCAAAAATCTACCGTATCCCTGTGGCAAGGCAGGCCGCCTCATTTTATATTTCGTTTGTGCAGGGCACGCCGGCGGTTGTACAGGTTATGTTTGTGTACAGCCTTGTACCGAGCCTGCTGGCGGCGTTTTTTAAATCAATCGGGAGTAGTATTAACATATTTGATACTAACCCCATAATCTACGCATATATCATCTTTTCGCTTAACACCGCCGCCGTTTTGTCCGAAGTTTTCCGTTCGGCGCTTTCTACAGTGGATCGCGGCCAGTTAGAGGCGGCGTATTCTATGGGACTGTCGCCGGTTCAGGCCTACATCCGCATTGTCATACCGCAGGCGCTGGTAGTTGCTCTGCCCAACATCTGCAATGTCACCATAACGCTTATAAAAACAACGTCTCTTGCTTTTTTGATGACTGTCAAAGATATTACGGCAATCGTGAAGATAGAGGCTGCTTATGGTTTTAACTATATTGAAGGTTATCTGAATATCTGGATAATCTATATCATTCTATGTTCGGTAGTTGAGGCTTTATTCAAACTTGCCGAGCGGGTACTGAAAGTTTACAGGGGCGGCGCTGCCCAACAGAAAAGTCTATTGATAAAAAGGGAGAATGTAATCAATGCTTAGCGTTCGTAATGTTCACAAAGCCTTTCATGACAACGAAGTTTTGAAGGGCATAGACCTCACCGTTAAAAAGGGCGACGTAATTGTCATTCTGGGACGCAGCGGTTCCGGCAAGACCACGCTTTTGCGCTGCATCAATTTTCTTGAGAGGGCGGACGAGGGCACAATGGACTTTGACAATATAAACATCAATTTAAAAAACGCGCCGGCAAAAATCATCCGGCAAATTCGCATGAAGACTGCTTTTGTGTTTCAGCATTACAACCTGTTTCAAAATAAAACTGCCTTGCATAACGTCATGGAGGGACTGGTTACGGCGCGCAAGGTTCCCAAAAAAGAGGCGGAGGAAATAGCGAAAAAAGCCTTGGACAAGGTTGGTCTCAGCGACAAGTACAACGCGTGGCCGCACCAGCTTTCCGGGGGCCAGCAGCAGCGGGTAGGCATTGCCCGCGCAATCGCGGTAAAGCCTGACGTCATTTTATTTGACGAACCCACCTCCTCCCTTGATCCGGAACTTGTCGGCGAAGTCCTGAACACGATAAAGGTACTGGCTTCCGAAGGAGTAACAATGGTCGTCGTTACTCATGAAATCAACTTTGCCAGAAGCGTCGCGACTAAAGTCATTTTTATGTCGGACGGCGTTGTCGTTGAAGAAGGCAATGCCGAAGAGGTACTTTCATTCCCGAAGCACGAACGCACGAAACTGTTTTTGCAGCGGTATCTTGAGGCTGATTATGCGATATGAGTGCTAACCGGCTACGGAGTCCAATACCCTGAACATTGACAACGGCTGGACCTATCACTACTTGATAAAGTGCAAAATGTTTTGCCGCATTTATCAACTTTGTAACCCGTTTCTCCAACATGCTCGCACGAATCGACACACGCACGCATCCCTTCACACCCTGCCGCTGCCAGGCAGATGGTAAACACGAAGACAATCAAGCCAAAAAATAAAAGTTTGCTTTTCTTCATAATAATAAAAATATACTATTAATAATTAAAAATACAATACTCTTTTTTCGTTCTTTTTAATAAAATCAACATGGTGACTGTCACCGTTTAAAGTGACAGCCACCTTTTTTCCGTCTACTGAACTTGGGTAAAGCGAACGACAAATGTTTTGCTTTGACCGGCGTTAAGTTCTATATCCTGATAGGAAAAATTCAGCGCCGTGTCTCTACTATCCTCGGCAGTGATGCTTTCCCTCTGATTTACATAAACGTAATTGCGTTCAGAGCCGTAGTATCCAAGCCACATGGTGCTTACGTTGCTTATGCCCTGCACGCCCTGGCAGATCAGCCGCAGTTTCATGGTCGGAAAGAGTCTAGTTCCGCCATAGGTGTCCTCGTTTGACATAAGGGCGCCGTATGGCAGGGAGGTAAGCGGGGCGCGGTCATTGCCGTAGATCATAACGTCTACCGAAGCGCCGAATTTCTGGCCGGTAAGCTTGGATCTGCCGGTGTTGGTCAGTTTATGGGTTATCTGGAGATAGGGAACTCCGTTGTCGTAGATGAATTCCGGCGTAAGTTCCAGCTTGACATCGCCCTCGGTCTGAACGCCGTCTGTCATTTTATTGGTAACGCCGTTCAGGTCGTAATGCCACCCGCCAAAGCCGTAGGTGGTGCGTACCCAGCCCCGCCGGTCGGCGATTTCAGGGTCAACAAAATAGCCCAGTATGTCTATGCCGCAAGGGGTGCCGCTGGCGCCATAAGATTGAGTCGGGTTCCGCCAGTTCCAGGCAAGCTGGTACGTTGGCTCTGAAGTGTAATCCTCGATATCGCTCGGCAAATAATCAGGCTTGTCGCTGTTCCACCAGGGACTTACAGACGTGCTCTGACCGAGCCGCCTTACCTGCCCTGCCGGCAGTCTGTAAAGAGCCTCGCTGGGCGCGACCGCGATGATGACCGTCGCTTGTTGGGTTCCCACGGTGATGATGATCCTTGCGCTGCCCAGTTGCAGTCCCCTGATGGAGCAGGTTCTCCCGTTTTGCGAAACGATCTCCGCGATATCCACGTCGTCTTGATGAACCGCAAAAGTGGCCGTATCCCCAACGGCTCTTCCGTTGCCTGACAGGTAATCAGGGATTTCTATCTGCGTAGTTCCGCCCCTCCGGGCTGTGGCGCGGCTGGGGTTGGGGGCCATTGCCGGCTCAAGGTTGGAATAGTCGTCCACCGACGTGGGCGGCCCGTCATAGACTTCTTCGTCATCGCAAGTGATGAAAGAAAACCCGATTACCGCCGCAAGTGTGATAATCCCTAACACTTTGATTGTGTTTTTCATAAAAAACCTCTCTTTTTTGGGCAGCTTTAAAAAACCACCGTTTTTTTAACATTGCTGTATGCTTTAACAGAAACCTTCTGTTTATAACTAATATAATAATTATCATGTTTTTTGAATTTTGTCAAGGAAAAACAGGGGATTTTTTGAATATTTGTGCTTTGAAAAGTTAGTAAAAAACGTTTAAAAAAATTAGTCCTTAATTCATATATCCAATTTAGGCACAATGTCATAAAACCCCAATAATACGATATAATCAAACCAACTATGACAAACAAAGAAAGACTATTTAACGTTTTCAACAACCGGCTGGTAGACCGTGTGCCTGTGGGTTTCTGGTTTCATTTCCTGCCTAGCGAAGTCATGGATGACGCTCTGGAAAAACCGGAACTGGCACAAAAGAACATTGACGGGCATAAGGCGTTTATTGACGCGTTTCATCCTGATTTTGTAAAAATCATGAGCGATGGTTACTTTCATTACCCTATCGGGAAAGCGGCTCTGAATAATATTCAGGTTTGTGATAAAAATCACCCCTGGGTGAAAGCGCAAGCGGAACTTGTAAAAGCTGTGGTATCGTTGCAAAAGGACACCGCGTATTTTTACAATGTCTTTTCTCCGCTCGGAAGCCTGCAGCGTTTTTTAGGGAACGAAGTTTTTTACAAGTTTTTCGCTCAGGAACCGGAAGCGGTTTGCAAGGCCTTGAACGATATTTCTCTGGGACTGCTGGTTCTTGCGGAACAGGTGATCCGTACAGGCGGAGCGGACGGCGTTTATTTCAGCGTCAGTAATCCCGACAGGGAAAAGCTCTCTGACACTCATTACGTCAAATACATCGCCCCGTCAGAAAAACTTTTCTTGAATGAAATTGAAAAAATATCTGAAAACAATATTCTGCATATCTGCGGATACGGCGGCAAACGTAACAATCTGGAACTTTACAGGGATTATCCAGCCAAATCCGTGAATTGGGCGGTGAATGTGGAAAAGGTCGGTCTTTCAGATGGAAAAAAACTTTTTGGCGGCAGAGCCGTGATCGGCGGTTTCGCGAATACTCCCGGCTCACTGATACACAAAGGTTCACAGGAGGAAATTTCCGCCTTCGCCCGCAAACTTGTCGAAGAAACGGGAAGCGCCGGTCTTGCGATAGGCGCGGATTGCACAGTACCCGGCGATACCCCGCTTGAACATTTTGAATGGGTACGCCGGGCGGCGCAGGTGAAATGCTTTTCAAATACTGACATAATTAATTATGCAAACGATAATTTTTGATATGTACGGCGTAATCCTGAAAGACCCGGAAGGCGGATTGATGCCGTTTATAAACCGCTTCTTCCCTGCTTTAAAAGCCGATGATATGTACCTGCATTGGCGAAAAGCCAATGTAGGCGAAATATCTTCTTTGGAATTTTTCTCAATGCTTGGATTCAAAGGGGACATAAAAAAAATTGAGAAGGAATATCTGGACACAATAGAAATTGACGCGGCCTTTTATTCCGCAGCGCAAACGTTAGGTGAATATTACCGTTTGGCGATACTATCCAACGATCTGTCCGAATGGAGCAATTACCTGCGCGGAAAATTTGACATCAATAAATATTTTGACACTATAGTGATAAGCGGCGATGTAAAGCTGCAAAAACCCGATGTTGATATTTACAATTTGATGATTGACAGACTCGCCTTGCCCGCGTGTAACTGTGTCTATATTGATGACAGAAGAAGAAATCTGGCCGCCGCAAAATCTGTCGGTATGGAGACCATTTTGTTTAACAGCAGGAATGTTGAATATGACGGCAGAACTGTTTTTAATTTTGACGAACTTGTTGACGCTCTGATTCACAGAATTTAGTCTATCATGCCGCCAGAGGGCGCCAATTCTTCCCATCGGGAAGGTTCAAGAATGTCCCTGTCTATATGGATAAAGATTTCCGGTTTGTAATCGCTGGCCGGACGCAGGGCATTGTTGGCGTTTAGATAGCCCAAATTGATTCCGGGAACGCCGGGGTTATCGGCAAGTCGCATCCTGATCATGGTTTCGGGGTCGCGGGTGATTGCGTCCCAGGCGCGGGCGGATTCGGCATAATAAGCCAGCGCTCTGGTGCGGTATTCGCGGTTGCCTGTCTGCTCGGCCAGCGCTTCATAGACAACACCGGCGTTGTTTCTCGCCATCATCAGGCGTTCGCCCAGTTCTTTAAACTGCGGGCTGTCGTTGGGCAGAAGCACGGGCAGGCGGACTCTTTGGCTCTCCAGTAGATCAAGCAGGCGGTTGTAATACCCCTGTGCCGCGAAATAATCGCCGCGTTTATATGTGGTGTTGCCAAGGGCGTAGAGAATTCGCCTGTTAAAGGGAAGCTGCGAGGAGGCTTTGAAAATATACTCAAGGGCATTTCTCCAGTCTTCAAGCTGGTAATACGCGGAGCCCATACGGTACTGGATTTCAGGCGGCGAGTGGCCGTATCTTTCGGCAAGGCGGTAATTGGTCAGAGCGGCCTGCATATTTCCCGTTTTGACAAAATATTCCAGATCGCCCCTTGCCGCGTAAAGCTGACCTAACTGCGGAGAAGCGGAAATCAGATTCCTCGAAAGGAAATCTTCGTACAGCTCTATGCCCTTTACAAGCTGTTCTTCGGCAAGGAAAAATTCCTTGTTATCTGTAAGTAAGTTCGCGTAACGGTAACGGGTGTCTACATTATAGAGGCGGCGGCGTACAGACTCAGTTTTTGCCAGATCAAACGCACGGATGGCGTTTTCAAGAGTTAGGCGCTCCTCGTAAGTATTGCCAAGATTGTGATGATAGCGGGCAAGATGATAATGCGGCTCCGGCAGAGTCGGCTCTTCCCTGATCGCCTCAAGCAGCATACTGCGCACGCTCTCTATGCTCTCGACATAGGGATTTGGCACGCCTGAGGGCTTTTCCAGCTGCTTGTCCAAAAGATACCCGCCAAGTTCCGAAAGAGATTCGGCGGAGAGCTTTCTGTTTCTTCCGCTCTCAAACCATACTCTCAGTTTAAGCACTTCTCCCAGATTATCTGTGCGGATAAAGTACTTCATCATCCGTTCTACAATGGGAACCTGCCAGCCGTAATTTTCAAGCAGTCTGGCATAAGAGAAACGCGCGTCTTCATATCTGTCGTAAAATCTTGAAGGATCGGAATCTGCCCATGCAAGGAAGTTGTCTCCGGCGGCGAGAAGTCCGTCAAAATCGGTAGTCGCGTAATCGAGAAGCTCTCTTTGAAGAAGCCTGTTCGCCTTGTCGTAATTCATTAGATAATTGGTTTCAAGGTTGGCGTAATCCAAAACGCCCTTTTTATCCCTTGGATAGTACCTTAAAAGTTCATCGTATTTGTTTTCGGAAAGCATATAACGGCGCTCATCCCTGAACGCTTCGGCGTATGAATAAAACCACTTTTTCTTCCTATGCAAAACAAAGGCATCATGGAAAAGTTCGTTCGCCCGCTGGTATTCTCCTGCGGGAATACGCTCATAACCGCGTTTGTAAAGAGATTCCGCTTTCAGAGGTATATAGACAAATTTGTACCCAAGATAAACAACAGACGCCGCCAATGCCGCGATTACGGCAAACAGGCGCAGCACCGGAAGAAAATTATGCACAAAGATATAGGCAAAGCTTGCCTGCTCGGCTTCAAACGCCGCGCCGGTCATTTTTTCAAAACTTTTCGGTATGATAACAGGTTTGCCTGTTATTTTTTCAACGTGATCGGCGGTCTCTCTTACAGGAGCGCCGTTAACAAGAAGACGGATCAACCTTGCCAACTGCTGCGGCAATATTACCTGCTCGGCGATAATTTCCTCACAGGCAATTCTCAAGTTCAGCGGATATGAGGAAAGTGTCTTTAATAGCTTGTTAACATCATCCTGTGTAAGCGAAATCTCATCTATGTTTTCTTCAATATCCGACAGTTCTTCTGTTTTTGCTTTTTTTCTGCCGCCGAATAATCCTTTTTTGGGCGCAGGCTGAGCTGTTGTATCAATCTTTGTTTTTTCAAAAATATCCTCAAGCCCCGGAAGGGTAAATTCATCGCCGCCTAAATCTCCCGCGCCGAAACCGTGGCCGCCCAAATCAATATCGCTGTGAGGTTCCGCATCGTGGCTTAATTCGATTGAATCAGACGCGAATTCGGCGCCAAGATCGTCAAGAGGGAAAGAGCCCGCGTCATCGGCTCCGAGCGGACTTTCATTATCTGCGGCAGGAGTACTGTCAAACTCTGGAAGATCAATATCAGGCAGAGTACTGTCAATGCCGGCATCGGAAACAGAATCATCACTCTCAGGGATTTCAGGCAGACTATCACCAAATGATAAATCATCGCCGGCGGCAGGAAGCTCTGCGCCCGTATCCGAAGTTTCGCCGCCCAAATCAATACTGCTGCCGCCCAGATCGAGATCGTCTGCCGCGCTTTCCGTCTCAGGAAACGCTATGTCCTGTGAAGCAGATTCATGCGGCAATTCTCCGCCAAGGTCAAAAGCGTCGTCCAGTCCGTCATTCATGCCGCTATCGGCAGCGCCGCTATCGGCAGCGCTGCTGCCAGCCGGCTCTTTGTTAGCTGACGATTCATCAAGACCCGCCGCCGGACTTTCTCCGCCCAGATCTATAGCCTCATCCTCAGCCGGAGCGCTTTCGTCTCCCAAACCGGCCAAAAGGTCATCCATTCCTAAATCCCCGAATGAAGCGTCTCCGGTTCCGGAATCAGCGGGAATATCAGGGGTTTCTAAATCCTGCGGAGCCGATTCTATTTCATCGGACAGGCCGGCCAACAGATCGTCCGGTACGGAAAAGTCATCTCCGCCTGTATCCGGCGCTTTTCCGCTTTCAGGTTCCTGAGAGTCACCGGAAAGAAGGCCGTCCAGAAACGACGTATCGTCCGCAGGCGTGTCCATGCCCCCCAATAAATCGTCCATTGCGGACATGGCGCCGGTTTGCGAATCTGAATCGGGGGCAGGAGCCGAATCTGCGTCAGAGGAAGCGGGCGTTATGTCATCAAGAATACTGTCAATGGACGGCGGGCTGTCATCATCGGACATGGGATTGAGCAACGCGTTAAAATCGAAATCTACCGCGCTTGAAGACGAATCGGCCGCCGGAGCGGGAGCAGAGCGGGCGGCTGATATGTCAAAAGGAGGCGCTTCATTCTTCGGAAGGACAGGGTTGTCTAAGGGCAAATTTTTGGCTATAACATCTTCTTTCTCGTTAGCGATGTTATTGAAAGAGGACATGAACTCGCCGAGCGCACTTAATGACGGCATATTAAGATAATTATATATCGACCGATAATTGTAAAGAATGTATGAAAACGATAGCTTTATTCTGTCTTTTAATTGTAGTTGCTTCATTTTCCTGGGCCGATGATTGGGAAAATTATGAAGTTGTCAACCAGTTATTAAGTATCCACAGTCCGAGTGCGCCGGTAATCGTGGAAAATTATGTCATTTTTACCGCCGATTCCGCTCTGCGAAGGATAGGAGTGGCCTTTGCGCATGAAAATTTTGCCAATGTGTACTGGTTCAGACCGTTAACAATACCCCAGGATCGGCTGAACGATCAATTTGACCCTCTTATTTCGTCAGGCACTTACATGGATTCAGGGCTTCAATTCCATATTTACCAAATTCCCGCAAATTTGAGAGAACTTGAATACAGGCTTGTCGTCAACGGCCTGTGGACAGTTGACCCCCTCAATCCTCAAACCCGCAGAGACCCCGTTTCCGGCCTGGCTATGTCGGTACTGAGCCTGCCGTACAGACAGGTCCCGCCTAACCCTCTCAACGGTCTGCCCGAAGGACTGAATTTTTCGTTCAGGGGACCGCCGGGAGAAACTGTCACAGTAGCGGGAAACTTTAACGGATGGGACCCGTTTATGTACCAGTTGAGGGAATATCCCCAAGGCGTCTACAGTATCACTATCCCGCTTCCGCCCGGCACATACCAGTACGTGTTTTACCACCGCGGACAGCGCTATGTAGACCCGTATAATCCAAGGCGAATTTACTCGCGGGAAGGCAGCGCCGCTTCGGAGATTGTCGTCCCTTAAAAATGGCAGGTCTTTATGTCCATACTTAAAGAAGGTTATCCGTATATTTTTCCCGCCTTAGCGGCAGGCGTTGCGCTGATAATCATTGCCATTTTCATTAAATTTCAGCCCGTATTTATAAGCTGCGCCGTTCTTGGCTCCGTGTTGATAATCCTCGCGCTCTTCTGCGTCTTTTTCTTCAGAGACCCAAAAATCACAATTACACAAGGAGAAAGAATCGTTCTCTCTCCATGCAGCGGAACCGTGATGGAAGTGACGGAAGAGGGAGACGAAAAAATCGTTCGGGTGTTTCTGTCTATTTTCAGCGTTCATTTGCAGCGTTCGCCCGTAAGCGGCACTGTGGCTGAAACGGCTCATAAGGACGGAAAATTTCTCGCGGCTTGGGACAAAAGAGCGCAGGCGGAAAACGAACAAAATGTTATAATTATTAAGGGCGATGGCGGAGAGTACACGGTGCGGCAGATTGCCGGCCTGGTTGCGCGGCGGTGCGTGTCATGGGTCAAACCCGGCGACGTTCTGGAAGCGGGAGACAAAATCGGAATGATCAAGTTTGGTTCACAGGTGGATCTGCACCTGCCCAAATCAGCGGCGATTAGCGTCAAGGCCGGCGAAAAAACAAAAGCGGGCGTTACAATTATGGCGACAATATGAGAAAAATAACATTCAGGAAAACAAGAGAGAGAAGGATACCGGTAAAAAGAATCAAAGTTAGAAAAGAAATAAAGGGTGAGGGCCTGAAAAAAGGCATCTATGTCATACCTTCTCTTTTTACATGCGGCAATATGAGTTTTGGCATACTTTCGATTTTTTCGTCGATTGACGGTAATTTTATCATGGCGGCGTGGTTTTTAATCGGCGCCCTTGCCTGCGATATAATTGACGGCAGAATAGCGAGGCTGACAAAAACCACAAGCGAATTCGGGATGCAGCTGGATTCTTTAAGCGACCTTGTTTCGTTTGGGACAGCGCCCGCTATTATGATGTACATGCTGGTGTTAAACAACATGGGAAAAATCGGCGTTTCAATCGCGGTGCTTTTCGTGCTGTGCAGCGCACTGCGTCTTGCGCGTTACAACACGCTGTCCAAGAGCGGAGAAATAAACAAACACTTTGTCGGCCTGCCTACCCCGGCATCGGCGGGCGTTATCATCTCATTTGTACTCAGTTATGAGCTATTGGGGCCTGCCGAATATTCGCTCAATTATAAAACAATTCCGGTTTTGATGGAAATAATGCCCGCGTTCTTCAGAGTCATGCCCATCGTTATCGTGATTCTTTCGTTCCTCATGGTTTCCAATATTCCCTATTTGTCTTTTAAGAATGTAAAACTGACCAGAGTGAGGACAATCGAACTTTTGGTTGTTGTAATTGTGCTGATCATTTTGATTGTGGTTTATCCGCAAAATATAATTTTCATCATTTTTTCTGTTTACGCCGCTTCCGGCCTGTTGTTTTACCTGCCGGGGATCATTTTAAGAAGAAACAGCAGGCGCAGAGCGGAGAAGCTGGAAGAAAACGAAATGTGATCCTGAATTATGTCGCCCACCAGTGCTCGCCATCAGAATATATCCTGTATCCGGCGGATTCATATTTGGTGCATACTTCAAATAAAGCATTGTACCAGTCTCCGGCATTGTTCCCATGCTGACTGCCGCGCTCCTGAAAAAGTTCGTAGGCGCGCCGACGAATCTCTTCATCCAATTTCACAGTAGTTCTGGTATTAATAACCGGTGCGGCTTTTATCGGTTCGGCCTTAATTGGTTCAGCTTTTACGGGTTCGGCTTTCGCAGGTTCGGTTTTTACCGGCGCGGCTTTCATAGGTTCGGCTTTCGCAGGCTCAGCTTTCACAGGCTTCGGTTTGACAGGCTTCGCCGGTTTTGCGGCCTGGTTTTTTTTACGCCTGGACAAAATGAAAAGAATGACGCCAATCAATACCAAAAGATGCAGCAGGATAAAAGGCCACAAGGGTAATTTAGCGCCGGATTTTTCCGGCTTTGTTTCCTGACTGACCGGCTCTCTATCATCAGCGCTTGAAATAACTATTTCAGACTCACTTTCCTTAATCGTTTCCGGCGTTACAATATTGCCGTCCAATATAACTCTGACGCGCCTATTGGGGCTCCTGTCCTCTTCATTTGTATTGCCGCCCCATAAATCCACGGATCCATGACCCACCGCGTCTGCAAACAGAAGGTACGGAACCCCGCGTTTTTGCAGTTCATTGACTACCCAAAGAGCCCTGGCCCTTGATAAATTGACCGGCTCAATATCATTTTCCGCGAATGCGGCGTATCCATAAACCCATAATCGACCGGGAATGAGATCCGTTTCCTTCAAATATTTCGCAAGATTATCAAGTTGAATCATAGCTTGAGTTTCATTTACAAACTGATTGCTTTCATCGGGCAAGAACAACAGATAATCTATTTCTTCTGGATTTTCAGGTTCACTAAAAACAAACAAAACAATAAATAAAAGAAAAAATGATACTAAGCTCAGCTTTTTCATAAAAAACCTCACTTTAATTATTTATTTATTATAACCTCAATGTCAACGATCCAATTGCGAAACTCAAAAATTTACTGTAATATTCCGGCTATAGGTGGAAAATAATGATATGTGATCCGGCAAATCCCAAAGCGTCAGGCATTGTTGACATATGGCAGGAAACTTTTCCCGTCCGCTTTGGCGCGATAGACAGATCGGACAGGCTTACCATGGACGCGGTATTTCAATATTTTCAGGAAGCGGCAATCTGTCACGCGGAAAATCTGGGAGTAGGACGTGAAGACATGGCAAGCACAGGCCAGGTTTGGATTCTTTCGCGGATTTCAGTGCTGATAGACAGACGGCCAAAGTACAACGAAACCGTTACTGTAAGAACATGGCCGCGCGGAGGAGAAAAACTTTTCGCCATGCGCGATTTTGACATCAGGGACAAAGACGACAAGGCGGCTGTTTCAGGCCGCAGTGCCTGGATAATTCTGGACATGGAAAAACGGCGGCCGTTAAGACCGCAGTCCGTAATGGACAAGCTTCCCCAAAATGAAGGATTGCATGCCCTCCCCCCCGAAGCGGGCGGAG
>JGI24697J35500_11274917_pt1 | contig 13528 bp, 5 predicted proteins | sample TergutMp193P1_FD_35500 | JGI IMG/M metagenome (IMG submission 35500) | reverse complement strand
ATGTTGAGCAAATAATAAGTGAAATAAAAATAACAAGTGACATCAAGTTGGTTTTTAATTCCTCAACTATTACAATGATGCACGGTCCAATAAACATTATATTCTGTACACAGCCATAAGGTGTCCTTAAATTTGTAAAGTTGCTGATGAGAGGGTTGTTGCTCTCCAGCAGCCCATTACGTAAAATTGTTCACCAAACTCCATGTTAAACTCAGATGGGAATGCAATGAATGTTTTTGCAAGTGGAAACCCAGTATAGAACCTTCACAGCTGTAGCAGCTTGACTCACTTGTAGCATGTGTATTAGTGATGATGTGCAGTTCTAAGCCAAGCTCCAAGCACATGCAAGCACCTTGCACCTTATGTATGTAAATAGCTTAGAAGTCACGTGTAAACCATTGCTGCCCATATGTTGGCAGGCACTTCATTGAGTTCGCGCAGTCCTGAGCCGAGTTGTACATCTACGTCGAGCTCTACCTTGGCTGCGGCATTGCTTGATTCTCATCATCATCGATTTGGCTACCACAACAGTAATGCCGCAGGTCAAGACAACCGTGTGCGTGGTGCGTGCATATTGGCAAATTGTGTAATGTGTGAAAGATATATGTAATCAGTCATGTTGTTTACTTCTCAGAACACAAAATTATTTGGAGAGAATTAGGTAGGCATCTGTGTAAAAGAAGGTACCCAGCTTTTGCATACCTTTTACTGTGAGCACAGAACCAGGGTTTTGGTAGTATTTCTAAGCCTTTCTTCTTTTTGCCATTGGGAATACATTCTTGTGTTTTATCATTTCTGTTTGTGCCTCCATCTCTATAACTTTTGAACCATATTTTAATGAAATTTGTTACAGATACCATGTGACTAGAGGCAACCTTACTTTTACAAATTTCAGAGGTGGGAGCAAAGCTGTCTTCTTCTGTTAATAACAACATGGTGGATGCATGAACTGGTGTAGTGGGAGTGCCACTAGAGCACCACAAGTCTTTAAATTATGTATGCTAATAGATCTTTGAACAATATAAAACTTGTGTTCAGATAATTTTTTGGTAGAGTATGGAACAGGAAGTGGCAGCTACATGACATGTGTATGTAGCTTTTTTATAAGAACCATGTGTGAAATTTGGTGCAGATATAGGTCATACAGATAAAATATTTATGAGTCAACATTTATAAAAAGAAGTATGTCATTTGTGCAATACTTTGAGGCTATGCCCAGGAAAAGTTATGTAGACAAAATTTGCACTACTGTAATATGTTCTTCCAAAAAATACAGTAAAAATGTTGATGGTGATGGTGGATGATGGTGATGGTAATTTGTAACACATCTGCAATTGCAAGGAGCCGGAATTCTGTCCTATGGTCATTTGCACACAAGCCCTAGAGTTAAATTAATTTCATTTTGGGATTTTAAATTTTACAGTACCTAAACATGACATTGGTGGCACAAGCTGTATAGAACTGGAAATTTTAACAGGAAAGTGGGCTTTGTGAATTCTCATTAAATACCAACAGACGTTCACTCTAAACACAACTCATATTTTATTTCAAATTGTTAAGCTCCATGTTTTGATCCTGTGCACATATCATCATCAGGCTTTGAAATAAAATAAGGGCGATGTTTAGACTGGGCCTGTGTTTATATTGAACGATAATAACGGCGGAATGTGAACACAGTCATCAAATATTCACAAAGAATAAAAACCAACTTGTTGCACAGTACTCCTTTTTATTTGTAGTTAGATCTCCAACATGTTTTGGCCAGTTTTATTGGTCATATGCAATGATGTTTCAACTTGGAATTATCTCATATGGTTACAGCTGTTTTTATGTTTATAATTATAAAAATTATTAAAATAAAATATTGTAGTTACAATAACTTTGGAATATAATTAAAATACTATTGCATACATTGTAAAATTAAATACAGTGTAAGTTATATTATGTGTCCCAACATCTGTGTTTTCAATTCGTTCTTCTTATGTTGTCAGTTTTTGGATCAGGTGTTTAGTATGTTGTCTGTTCACTCCAAATGAGTACTCATTGTTTATATACTATGAGTGAGTACTTATTATCAATACACAATGAAAGAGTGCTCATTCATAGAATATTGACAATGCACCAAACACCTGACCCAGAAACTTACTGCATAAGAAGAAATAACCAAATACATAGATATTTGGACACAAAATATAATTTTATACTGTATTTAATTTTACACTCTGTGCAAATGTATTTTAATTATATTCCAACTGTATTTTAACTACAGCCTGATTTTAATAATTTTAATAAAAGTAAACACAACAACAGTTGTAACCACGAGATAATTCTAAGTTGAAAAATCACTGCATATGACTCTGAAGACGGCCAATCAATCTGGCCAAAACATGTTGCAGAGATGCAGCTACAAATAAAAAAGAGTATTGTGCAACAAGTTGGTGTTGATACTGTGTGAATATAATACAGATGCATGGAAAATGTATGAAATAAAAAAAACAGCCATCAAAGTTGAAGAATTCTGCGTGGAACATCTTTATTATGTGTGGTGTGGTCGGTTAGTTTCCAGATGTGCTGCAAGATGACACTGCCAGATTTAGAACAACTGTGCCAGGTGGATGTACTGTAGACTCTTCAGAGTATTTTGCCTTTTATTCTAAAATTGTATGTGTAAAAGTCGGAAGTAATGTGTTATGGAGTGAAGTTGAGTATTGTGCTTTGTATGGTGTGTGTGGTATCTGCTAATTGCAGATCTGGAAGAACAGTACATATGGTTGAAATGGGAATCTAATTTGGATCATACTACAGTGCTGTGTTGCAAGATCTGGACATTCATTGCTGAATGATAAGTACAAGAGTCATGTCACTCTGTGTCTGGACCTGAGGAACAGCTGTAATGGGCACACAGCCCCTTTCAGAGTTGTCACATTACCTACAACAGTCTTTTCACTGGAAGAGCCCGTCATGTCTATACTTTAAGTAGGCCAGGCAAGTTTGTGTGAAGTGTGAAGAGCATTCTCATTGCTTTCTGACATGGAATTGTGCATTGCAGATATGTCATACAGGGATATTCTGTATATCAGCATATCTACCCGGATGTTCTGATCTATATTCAGTACGATGTGACAAAAGCATTCTGAGAAATATTGCACTGGAGATTTATTTCTCCGTCACGAAAATACTGTTTTCCCCTTTACTTTGTCTGTGCATGAATTTCTGGCTACACACATCTTGGCACACACTTTCTTTGTTCAAAAATCGAAGCTGAAGTTGGCACCGGCGGGGAGGAGATTGGATGACATTATTGTGATTCAAGAACATTTGTAGGCTACACTTGGTGCACTTAACACACAAAGCTCCTGCAAATGTTTCTAAAAGTGGCATGATCACTGGACTTGCTGCATCAAGTTGTGACAGAACTGATTTGAGGGACAGTGAGGAAGGGTAAATGCTGTTATCACAGAGGAGAATACAATCTGGAAATTATTTTATTGCACAATGTATGTCAGCAAATATGGTGATGGTGTGAAGTTTTGAAGTCTAACAAATTTAACATAATGGAAATCTCTCCTAACAAAAAGTATGCACATCAGTGGATATTTGAAGGTGTAAGTATTAATTTCTGGTTCTTCCTAGCCTCACCATTTACACTGAAGTGTAAGAACATAAAGTAATTTCTTTACAGAATTTCTTATTTAAACCTAGAAGTGACAGGTGATGACTTTGACAGCTAAGGTAATACCCAGAGCACAGCTACTGCTATAATCAAGATTCACACTACCTTCAGAATACAAAACATATATGTTCTGGTCACTTAGTTTGTGCTATATTTATGTAGTTGTTTAATGTGTGTTTCAGGAACAGATGGAATTCGAGTGTGGTTTGCAAGCAGTGAAACTGCTTCGTCTGACACTGGCCTACATGGTATTTCCCCTCGACCTCTCAAGAAGCTTTCATTCAAGACCACAGCTCGGAGGTCTCTGACTGCCAAATCTGAATCAGTTTCTCTAACACCACCTGACAGCCCCACAACCAGAAAATCAAAATAATTTTACATCCAGCTTTAAATTATGTATATAAAACCAATAGGGAGGAAATTAGTGTCCATTGACCTTTAAAGAAACTGTTTTTATATTAGTGTATGTTGTAAAATAAAGGCAATCCATTTCTTAGGTACAAAATATATTTGATCACAATATAAAGTATTAAGCACTACTTTTTAAGTCTGCTAAATAGTCTTGATAGTTACTATATTGTACTGATATACAGAGGATCCAGGGAGGCAATGCCATTTCATTTCTGAGTCCTTTTTTATATTTTTAAGGATATGTGTTTATCACATTTGGTGGCTCAGTACCATCTTTACTGTGGTCTGACACACTGTTTTAGCATTTATATATAACACATGCAGGACCAGGATATTACTTTTTCACACAGGGTGTGGTATAACAAATGTGCATTGATTGCCATTTCTTGGTGCAAGCTGTGGAGTTTAATTTATGCATAGCATATTTTTGGGTAATGGTTACATCCATCACTGTGTATAGCTTGAGAGTGTTTAGTTACAAATATTTACAGACATAAGCAAGGCTACTGAAATACAACTTACATCTATCCACTTGCTTGTGTTGTCTAGTGTAGGTCAGATACATGGTTTGTTCTCACCACAGTTCTCACCTGAGGCAAGTGGGTGCATATATTTGTGTAATCATGCGTACAAGTGTAAGTCTTGGAACCGATAATACCTATTATGCATTGTATTTCCAGGCCTGCACAGAAAAAATTGTTGATATAAGTTGAGGATAAGTTTTGTACTGTATACTACAAAAAAAAAATTGAATAAGCTGTATATAATACGTTAGTCCACCATTAATAGATGTGAATTTTCTATGCTGAAGGAACAGTGATGTTGTGAAAGAGGATGTGTAATGATGAACATGTGAGTGAATGGATGTTCAGGTGGACAGAAATGCAGACACCAGTATTAATTTATTCTGTAAAGAATCATTTCACACTTTTGTTACTGATGTAATCAGTAATCATAATTAATATTCAGTAGAAAATTACAGGATTTTGAGGAAAATATTGGAACTCATTGTAAAATGTAAATTTTCCATCTGTAGTGGTTTTCAACATATCATAATTTATTAAATATTCATAATAAAAGTATTTCCTAATAACAGTGGCAGATATGATATAGTGCTCTTATGCTGATCCCTTGTTGCCAAGATTTGCCATGAGTGATGTATGTGAGATGCATATGCTGCTGGATCATTGGATTTTTTTCCTGACATAGTTGCAGAATTTAATAACAACTGCTAACTATGAAAGTGTCATCATTGATTGTACTTAAGACATACCATCATAGTAAATGAGCATCTACATTTAAGAACCTCATTGATTGATTGATTGATTGATTGATTGATTGATTGGAATTGTTTCTGTGTGGGGACCAAATATTGTAACTAAGTTTTTGGCACTTCTGCTTTGTATTTAGGGAATTCAGTTTTGGTTCTCAGTCTAGTTCATTACGTCTCTGCTTGTGAAACTAAAACTACCTTGAGGTATGCTGTGTCCCATCTTCCACATTCTTCCCAAGTAGCCATTCACATTTACTGTAATTTAGTGCTATATCATTTTTGTATGAGATGTACAGGTAAAATAAAAGTGCAGAATCTGAGTGCTCATAGCAATGAAGATGAAGATTGGTTCTGTGGGAAGAGACACCTGTATTCTTGTATGTGAGTACAGTACCAAATTTCTGAAGGAAAATGCTGTTTCTTTCTCCAGGGCAGAGGATGGGTCCAGCAGCCTGTCGCTATCTCAGATTAATATAATGCTGAATGGTAGGATGTGGAGCCAGTAATGAATTTGGGAAGGATGTGAAAGAAGAAAGCATTGGCGTAATTTGAGGCATTATTCTGGTGTATGCCTGGAGAGACCAAGGAAAACCAAAACAAAACCTGTGTTAGGATAGCCAGTCTGTTAGCCAAAATTTTGAACACAGGACCTCATGAACGTGAAATAGCAGTGATACCCACTGAAATGCAGTGTTACAGTGAAACTGATGTGTGTTTCAAATGATTGATAGTATGATAGGTTTAACATATAGTCATCACAAGAAAAGAGGACATTTCCCATATATCAGCCGTCAAAAATAGGACATGGGCAAAACTGGAGGTTAAAAAAGGGTGCATATAGCTTCGCTTGTCTGCGAATAGTCCTGTCAGTTTCATGGGTATGAAATTCTGAGCGAGACTTGTTAAGTACGTTTTTCACGGAGTTCAAGTTATTCAAAACTTCAGTGCCACAGTTTTCTGAAACATTCTGAAGGTCAAGTGCTTAACTTGCATATGTTTTTTGTTTTTTGACTTTGACAATGATAATGTAATACAGTTGTATATTTCTTTAAAAAAATAGATTTTTTTTTCACATTTTAGTACCATTAATGCATGCATAAGCTTTAAGAAATAACAAATAGGTAAAAACCTTGACATCTCTACAATTGAAAAGACCCTCCAGGATGGAAGTTTTTGGGTTTGAAAAGGAAGACATACAAGGAAAAGAGGATGTGTTGTAGCCCCATAGTACGATGCCTTTGAAAATGAAAAAAATGGTGAATTTGAATAATTGTGAGGAAGACAAAAAACAAGTTGGAAAGACCAAGTGAGATAGTGCACATGAAAGAAATTAGGAGAGGACTGGACATATGTGGAACTGTGTAATGAGGAACACTGTGATGTGAACTCCTCACCATATGTTCAGATGATCAAATCAAGAATGAGATGGGTGGGACTTGTAGTGGAGAGGAGAGGTGCATACAGGGTTGTGGTGGAGAAACCACATGGAAAGAACATTTGGAAGATATAGGCATGGGTGGGAGGATAATATTAAAATGGATCTTTCAAGAAATAGAATAGGAGGGTACGGACTGGGTTGACTGGCTAGGGATAGGGACAAGTGCCAAGCTCTTGTGCATATGGTAACAAACCGCTGGATTTCATAAAATGTGGGGAATTTTTTGGCTAGCTGAGGATGGAATTCGTGGACATGTAAGTGGTTGGTGTATTCTGAGATAAAATTTTGGACATCAGATATTAACGGTAAATAATCAGTTCATTATTAAAATAAAATAAAATAAAATAAAATCCGTTGTTGGGTGCAGTGTGTGAACATATTTCCTTATCAGAGGACTGGTGTAGATTCTTAATTACACACTGTACTTATAATTACAGAAATTTTGTGCTGACACACATATGATGGTAATGTAGTATACATATGTATTGTCAGGTATGAGTGTAGAGATGTCAAAAAGTTAAGTACACTATTTTCCACCAGATTATAAAAATTGTATACACATTAGAATGCAGAGGTAAGCCTTGGAGGAGTATTTATTTTTTGAACTGAGTACTGTGTGAATTTATAATGCACAAGGCATTGTTTATTTCTACAAACTTTGCCCTTCTGAAGATGGAATAATTTTTGAAAGTTCTGGGCACATATTTTCATGTCATGAGGACTGTAAATGAAAGTTGATTCTTTTGGCTATACAAAAGTTTGAGTCTTTTAGCCATGTTTAAAACTATAACCTTTTTAGATAAGTAACGTACAAAACATACAGAACTCCTGAAACTTTCAGTCTTTTTTAAATACAGAAAAAATCTTCACTATTCTATAACCATGTACTTAAGAGAAAATTTCAAAATAATTTAGTAATGAATATATTGTAAAGAACTGTTTTGATTCTATGAGAACTAAGGTGTGGTGCTGACGAGGTCTAACCAAAACAAATATCCAAGTCATAGAACACTGAGGTGAAGTTGATAATGAAGGAAATAAAAGTATTGAAGAATTTTAATGTTTTATATCTAAAAAAAAATGTAAAACCCAGCATATCTGCTGTATTTATTATACACGAGACCCATATTCTGTAAATCTAGTGTGTTCATACTTTGGGTGAAATGTTGGTTATAACAGAGGAGGATTACATTTTTAAAATAGCTGTATTTCAACAGCATTGTAATGTGTGAGTAATGCTCTTTGGAATTTAAAACAGGACAGCTGAACATTAGTATATTTTATGAACATCTGGTCACCCCATCTGAATGGGTCATGTCAACTGTTAACTGTTTTTCACTCAAAATCTCCCATTAAACCTTGTTACATTTACTAATGTAGTTTAATTTTTCCACAAATGTTTTTGTTTCTTTTGTCTGTTATCCTTCCGAACCATCCGGAAACTTTTAGGTTAAAGAAGCGCTTTTGCAAGTACTGTGTTATAATACATCAACCTGGTTTCCACAGAGGCTAGAGTTACAGAAGTCTGGTTTTTACTGTGTGACATTGTTTCGATGCAGAATTTAATGAATGTACATACTTAGAGTTTAACAGGTTTGAAACAAGCACATGACAGAATTATTGAAAATTCTAGAATATTGTGGTCTATATTCTAAATTAATGACACCTATTAATTGCTGAATGTATATTACAGGACCCTATGTGCACTGCAACAGTGAGAGAAGTTTGACATTGCTAACATAATAAAGGCTACTGAGAAATACAGCAGACACTGAAGATCCAATGGTACTCTTAAAGGATGGAAATAAGACTTTCTAAAAGTGTAACATATTACAGACTACAGGGAAGAATAAGTGTTTAAACCTGAAAAAGTTATTCAGATGAGCACTGAGACTCAGAACAGGCACCAGGAGCCTACACTTTATTGATACAGGAGGATAAGAAGTTGCGTTACCTTGGTCATTTATGAAATTAACAGTTTTGGCTGTTGATAGAACCACTGTCTTGCTAAATAAGTGATCAGCTAACAGCTCCTGTATGTAGCAAATTGGTGCTGTTTGGGTCATTTGGAAAATGAGTCATGTGGGCTGGAGTGGCCAAATGTGGAACTCGGTTCAGAAGTGTTGGCTTGATATGTGCAAGAGAGTGAAACCAGAAGTAGCATTCTGCTCAGGTGAAGAGGAGAGAAGGTAGCATGTGTTTTGTTGTAGCACTTGTGAAAACAGCTCATAACAGGCAGCAAGAACATGGAAGTCAACATTTGAAATAACAGTTATAGATGTCTATGAATTTGTGATGATTGTTTCACAATTAGGGGTTTAAGAGACATAAAACTGTTATTGCTACATGGCTATCATTGTTTTGAATCTGATGACATACAGTCTTGTCAACTCAGGACTGGCAAGGTTGTGGATGATGGTTGAATATGAAGTAAAGGATGAAACAGGGTGTACAGTTCTGCATTTTTTTTTTTATATGCATCTTGAGTGTGCTGTACAGTAGCATGCAGCCATGTTACATTTGTAGTAATTTCTGGTGTAAAGATTGTAGTTTTATTTTCTTCTCTGAAAATCTTAGTTCATTAATTATTTTGAGACTGGCAATCGTATTTCATCATGCATGGCTAGAGCAGTGACAACTGGAGAACTAAGGTTGACTGTTGAAATTCCATTTGTCTGACCAATGAGAAGACTTAAATCAAAATCTTATGGCTGACTCTTGTACTCATGTACCACAAACCCACATCTGGAAGAGGTCAGGTCACCACACTGAATTTCATAGTATTTCACAGACTAAGAATTTAAGAGGGATATTGAGTTCCACAAGTTGGAGGATGCATTCATTGATGGATCTTCATCAAGACAAGTCAGTCATCCTTAACACCCAGCAACAGGAAATAAGCATGTAAAACTCCACTATATGTGCCTGCCAAATGAATTACACAGTCAACAGTGACTGATGCGATGAATAAAAGTTCACCCTAGAACAGGCCACGAAGGCCCACAGGGGGAGTAAACGTATAGCTCTACTCTTACCTTAACATCAGCGCTAGATACATACCAGTTTTGATTATACTTAATTCTTTGTCTCATCACTGTTTTGTGTCTCACTTTATTCTGACAGTATTTCCAGTATATTTCATTTTAGAGGCTGACACTGTAGAGCAGTGGGGACTGAAGAAGCAGATAACTCATCACCTGGTATGTTATTGTGACAGTCTTGTGATAAACACTACCAACCATTATCAAATACGAAGTACACATAAAATCTTAGTACACATACTTTTGCAGTATACTTACCCTGCTCGCAGTTACGTAAATATTCCCTACTTGTAGAAGTAACAGAGGAACTTGCATGTTATCACACCCGGAACAGTAATGCAAAAAAGTTAGCAACACAGTGGTTAGATAGTGTATGCTTGCTACCTACTCTCTGTTACGCTTCTCTCATATAATAGTCTTCGTTTGATACAAGGAGGAAATAAGTGCAATACCCATTTGTGCTTTCCTACCTGATGATGATGATGATGATAATAATAATAATATATTTAACTGCAAAATGGGCTGTCGCAAGGTGGCAGTGGTTATTATGCACGTACATAAATATGAAATAAGGATCTAAGAAATTTAAGTTGGCGGGGCTACAAGAGATGCATGCAGTAGCACCTTGGAGTCTTGGGAACCATCTCAGCATTTGCTTATAGACACAGAGAAACCAAGAAAAACCTGTGCCGAGGAGGCCGGTCACAGGACCTTCCGGATACTGACTTCTAGCCAGCAATCTAGCAACTAAAGTTTGTAAAACAGCAATACACACATAGTAAAACAATACACATGAGGTAACAAAATTACAAACAAGATAAAACACAATTCACAAAAGACCAATTGCAGTTAGCAGCAATGCACATAGTAAAGGCAACACAAGGGGAAGAAAGCATTGTGCCTAGTTTTTAATATTGTTACTCCACAGTTATTGCACATCAATTTTAACATGACCTTCACTTCACTACACTTTTTGGATAGTTTTCAACACACATTTCCTTCAGTTCACCACATTAATCACTTTCCTAACCGTCTTTCTAAATGCATTTGATTTACAGGGGAGAGTCCCTAAAATTTCTGCAGGTACCCAGTTCCACAGTCGAATGGTCCTATTCACAAAGGAATATTTCCCGATATCTGTCCTTTGCCTCCTGTTCCTGATTTTCTGTTTGTGATCAACACTGCTCGGATAGTTAGGCCGTTGTAATCTGTCACCTATATCCTTCCACACCCATTCTCCAGAGTACACTTTGAAGACAGCATATATGTGTGATATCTTTCTATGCTGCGACAATGTTTCCCAGTTATGTCCCACATTCCTCTGCTGGTACACACCCCTGAACTACAGGGCATCACACCTTAATATTCACTGGCGTGGAATAAGCTTTGAGTTACTGTCAATGTGGATGTTCCTCTTATATTCATGCACAGATGGTAATAATGTATATAAATTTACCCATTATTGAAACTGGACTGTTATTTCCTACAATTCACATTGAAGAGAACTTCCTTCTTCACAGACCAAACCACATGGTATCTTTAATAGTTTTCGAGTCTAGTGGTTTCTGCGTTGGAAGATGATATTAAGGGAATGATGTCAACAGGAAATTCCATGCAGAACTTACAACCCTACTTTCCTGGTACAGGAATTTCTACTCCAACAGAATTATTCTCTGGAATCACTACATTAATGCATGAGGGGGCTACTTTGAAGCAGATCATGAATAATAACATTTATCTGATACAAAGTGTTTTAAATCATCAGTCTCAGAACTTTTTGAACAGGCCTTGTACACTAAGCAGATATTGAGGTCAACCATTTCATATGTACCTCCTCACAGGATCATTTGCCTTCATGATTGTTGTTCTCTTTGAGACAGAACATAGTGGCAGTAGCAGAGGCCATATTACTGGGTAATGTAGCATCAGCAAGTGGTGACTGAGCCATGCTCTGCTCAGTATACTGGCCTGAAAATGCTGCTGTCAACATATTTTGATCCACCTTCCACTCTCCACCCTCTAGGTTTATAATCCCATGCTATCTCTTGGCTAATTTCTTCAGAGTTTATAGTATAACCTCTGCATCTGTAAAGTTGACCTTCAGTATACTTATTTTATTTCTTGAAATTTTTTAATTTCTCACTCATTTGTTCTGTCCCTGTCATTGAAGTCCCTTACATTATTAGTAATGTAACAAGGGGTGCACAAATACCAGGGGCCTGGCTGCTCGGGAAACTAAATTTTGTATAATGGTGTGTACTATTTTCAGCATAATTAGTACAATGTTTTTGCAATATACAAACGTATTTTATCAGTTCACAAGGACCAAGCAGGAAGCACCACATGACAGTGACACTGACACATCCCTCCAGATCTGTGGATCATCAGTGTGGAACTTGCTTTAAATCACCCTTATGGGGCCTTGAATTTGCAGTTGGTTCCCAAATTTTTGGAAATTTGTGGACTGAGTTTTAGGGCTTACTTTATGCCTTTATATGCCTTACACATATAAACATTCATTCATTTCTCACATATGTCTTTCATTTGGGCACATCAAATTTCTGGAACTATAAAATTAAAAGTAGTTAACAACTGTTGTTGCCAACGAAATAAAACATCCATTGATTAATTTCCGGCAACTTTCAACCTTACCACACTATGCATCAGGTACGTTCAGAATTACTGGTTCTTAATTATTCTGTGTCTTTTATCAGCAATATAAACATCTCTTGCAATCTTTCAGCAGTTAAAGTTACTTGAAGCCTTTCAACACAAATTATGTAACACTGTAATTCTGCTAAAAGAATGGGGGTTTTAAAAAACAGTAGTGGTATGGAGAGGGTTACATAAAGTATGTGATATCTCCATTATAACTATATTTTCTGTACTGCAAAATGAGAATGCCTGTCTTTGGGAGGTATCTGGTATACATGTGACTCAGAAAGAATGGGTCAACATCATGTATGTGACTGTGAAAGCATACAACTGATCCAGTGTGGTTGGATATATAAATATAGCATTAATGAGCACTCTGAGGCACTCACACCAGTATTATTTCATTGACAGTGGAGTCCATTATTTTGCATGACAGTCCATTTAAAAAGGTAGAAAGTTTAGACCTTCCTGTACATACAGTTTCTGTATTTATTTTGTGACATTTCTCTACCATTCACACACTGTGTAATATTGTTACATCATTCTTAGCACACAACATTCAAAATGATACCACCAAAATGGTCTTGGGTTTTTTTAATCCACACTATTAATTTGTACAGTATTAAATTTTTGACTATGTAGTAACACAGTGAACTGAACTTTCCAAGGATAAAGATACACTTTGTCTCAAACTGATATATTAATACATATGTATATATACTGTATAAGGCATATTTATAAGTTCTGCACATCAATGCAAATTAAACCTTAATTCTAAGGTACATAATGTCTGATCATCATTTTTAAGCACAATGACTTGATGAAGGGATAAGTAAAATGTGACGTAATTCCTGTAATTTTATTGTCACATTTAACCCACACTGTTTCCAGTTGTGGAAGTATTCCCAGGTAAAACTTTAACCAATTCTCCAAACAGGCAGTTGCTGCTGAAACACTTATACCTACATATTTCTGTGTTGGCAGGTAACAACAATTATTTTATTTAAAACAACAGCTATACAAGAAATTAAAAAAAA
>JGI24697J35500_11274919_pt1 | contig 13626 bp, 8 predicted proteins | sample TergutMp193P1_FD_35500 | JGI IMG/M metagenome (IMG submission 35500) | reverse complement strand
TGAAGGAATCAAGGAGTAACATTCAGGAGGGCTGAGGAAGGATAGGAGGAGGTGGAGATAGGTACACAGTGCACGTTTTTCACACTATGGGCTACATAGTGCCAATACTTAGTCCCCACAGCACATGTTAAAGTGGTGGTTAGTAAAACTAGCAGATACTGTCAGACATATAGGAAAGCAGTCATGCCAATACATGTCTGCTATACCCTGTAAATGGATAATTATTATAAGTCTCTATCTTTGGCTAATTTCTGCTTGTGTAACACCATCTGTGTGGGGACCATGAAAATATACATGAAGGAAATGCTAAAGAAGTGGAAAGAACATAGCTGCAGAAAGGCAAGGTCATCATTTTGCAGCACAGTGGTCCTGTTGCTTCATCAGGTAGAGTGTTGAGTATCACATGGGAATGGTTCCAATTTAAACATGTTGCTGAGTTCAGGTAGTCATAATAAGAGGGAAACAGAAACAGAAGCCTGTGTGTGTGACTCGTATCTGAACAATTTGGTTGTAGTGGTAAATGACATATCATCTGCTGCAGATGTGTGTAGTGGAGAGGAAGAGAATAAATAAGTGGTACATGAAGCTGTTTAGAAGTCTACTCAGTGTTGCAGTTCTCATTTCCTTGATCATACATACGAGAAATATAAGGTGGTGGTGGTAATTATAAATAATGATGAGTCATCAATGTTGTAAGTAATTTGGCTCTTGGAGTCATGTCTTGCTGGCTCCTCGGAAATAAAGTACAAGAGCTTGGGACCATGAGTGGAACAGTGGAAAAGAATGGCAGAGGAATGCAAGATGAAAACAGTTTCATACCCGAAAATTTGTTCTGTACAGATGTGAACACAAGTGCAGATAATTTTTGCACATAGTTCCCCCATAATATGGCATCATATATGTAAGGAAATTAATTTAAACCATTTTGTGTTGAAAAATTCATGGTCCTTGGATGTGGTCTTTGGAAGTGCAGGTATTTTTCATGTATTTTGTCCTCAAAAATGTTGTCTACATGTATGCAAAGAAACAGGTATTGGAGACTCAGATAATAGGGACTTCCTGTATTATGGAGTTGTTTTGTTTCCCTTGCTGAAGTTGCTCTTTCCATTTGTGCTGTTAAGTCATACATCCACTTCATTTCGTCTTGCCTTGCACTTTGCTCTGTTTCCTCATTTTAACTCAGAAAGTTCCAGGTTATTAACCCCTGTTCCTTTGTTCAGCTTTTAACCAAGATTCAATTAACATACAATTTTTTGTGAAGATAATATGTCCAAAAACCTCCTTACTTGTCTTAGTGAACACGACGTTAGTTCTATTCCTTATATATCCCTTTTCTTATGGCTTATTTCCTATATCATTTTGTAGTACTTCAAATTGGTTTCTGAGTTCTAAAGCAACTGTATCTCTTGTATTTTGATTTTGATCATGTGTACATCACATTGCTATATTATATCCATCTTGTGATTACATTCAGTTGGTGCCTTCAACCTAAACTGACCTATTACCTGGCAATGGTCAGAACCCAATTCTTTGTTTCTAACACCCTGTGAAGATCTTTCCCAGCACCTCTGTAAGTTCTACTTGGTTTCTGGTATGATAGTCTAGTGATGCCCTTGTCTCTTTATGACAGTCTTTATGTGGGAAATTGTGTGACCAGTAATGGAAAGTGTGGCCAGCTTATGAATCTACAAACAGTTCTACATTTTCATTTACCCTATTTCGTGTTTAGTGATCACATGTTTTAATCCTTCATTTTCTGATCTAGTTTTAACATTTAAGTCTCCTATCAAAGCAGTGTTATTCATTTTTACCTTATTAAAAACCTGCTGGAATGTAGACTGAGTACAGCCATATCTTTTTACTGCAGTCTTGGCATGGGAATGTTGTCCCTTTGGGAGGCAAGGCATATAGCTATTTAAAGTGTTCTATTTTCATTGAACCAAACAGTCCAGATTTACTTACTAGTTGTTGTAATCATTTATTTAGTGATCCAGTTTTATCATTTAAGTTTCTTGTCAAAATAACCGCTTCAGTTTTCATTACTTTGTTTTAACCATCCTGGACATGAGCATGAAATGCTTATTTATGTACCTTTTCATGTTCTTCAGTAGGGGGATAAGATGGGGACAGCGTTTAACACATCTCACTTTTATTTTGAACTTTGCAATATGTATCGTCTGTGATAATATAGACCGTTCTACTAAACATTGATTTGTTTCTTCAGTTAACAGGGTTTCAGCACTTTCTGCATACTCATCTTACTCATTTGCTTGTCTAGGGATAAAGAAAATTTATATGTATTCTCATCAGTTCTTAATTCTTCCAAGCAAGTTTGCCAAACTTCATTTAATCCCAGAATTTTGGTCTGGTAGTTCAACATTTCATTTGAAACTTTCTTCAGATTGTATACTTCAGCATGTCCTTAAATTTCAATGTGAATTTTATATTTTGTGTTTAGAGTGTCAACAACAGAATCTTCCTAGCTCTTTGTTTTTATTTGTCTGATATTTAACCTGTAAATGATGAGGTTGGTATTTAAATTTGAGCACTTGATTTATGAAAAACATATTATTTGAATAGAAAAGGTTAAAATTATGAAATAATTGGCACTTTGTGGACAGTAAAATAGAGATTATGTAGCATGTCTGAAAAATGCAGGAAATTTCCTTGTTGCTTAAACATATGAAATTAATTTCTTGGGGTGTTTTTTTTACATGTGTTTGCATGTACAAACATAGGTTGTGTAAAGGTTAAATTCAAGATATGCAGGTTATTGCTCTATAACTAGTTCTGGTACTGGAACTGCCTCCATAGCCTGTAGATAAGCTGACTTCTTCATTGTCATTCTTCCCCTTTGACCTTATCAACTACAGTGACCCTGCCAGGAGCCAAGACTCTAATTGATATTGCTCTTGGCTTCACGTGTGTAAACCTTGCCACCATATCAAAGCAGCAGTACCATGTGGGTGATTTTAATTACCTAATTATCTTTATCCATGAATGTTTTCACAGTTGGTCCTATGACAGCCTTTTGTGATATCCTAACAGAGTGTGAAGAAAAAATGTGGTATAGCGTGACAAGGACAAGGTTTACTTCCAGCACTACCTTCATTATTGTATCATACCCTAAGTGAAATTTAGCCATGCCACTTCTGGATACAGGAAAGACAGAGTATTAATACCATCATTATGTTGTTAAACAATTAATAAACAAAAATGCCAAATTTAGTTGTGCTGTGTTATATTGCCCCCAATTAAACAAATATTGCAGAACATCAAGACAAGCCCAAATAGTTGTTTTCTATGAAAATATTTATTAAATTGCTCTACAAATTACTGTGAATAGAAGAAAAAATAAATACAACTAGATGTTGCAAGAACTGACAAATATGAAACTCTTTCAATTCTGTTATCATCAGGAACATGGCCGTCCCAGCAAGCTGTATTGTTTATTTTGTTAGTGATTCTACCCTGATTCTGACATATTACTTTATTACTTAATTTCAGTTTCCAAATTTATAAATTGTATATAACTTTGCCAGTAAACTTGACTAATGATTTCTTGTTACCGTGCCGTAGTCAGTGCCAAGATTATCCTGTCCATTTCCAGCCAAATTCTGTTACAAAACAAAACATTTCATTCCTACCTTTCATTGACAGTAATTTTTACCTGGTAATTCATGATAACAACAGTGTTACAGCACCTCTCACAACACAGTCAACCCAAACAGTTTGAAGGCAGAGACCAAAGTGAACTTGTGTCTCCAAGTCTTTAACGTGTTCCATACAGGTTGGTCATCTTGGAAAAATGGAAGCCCCCAAAAGTAGCGATGTCAAATTAATATCTGTAAGTTGCATTTCTCAAGCCTTTACAGATGAAATTACTTGGCATGGTCTGTCTGTACATACACGGGGAGCATTTGTTCAGTAATGTGACTTGATACACAGTCACTATGAAATGCATAGATATAATATAGTTGAATTACAATTAGGTAAATGCAATAAATGAATATATGAAGTAAATGATTAAATGAAATAAGTGCCAAATTACTGCACTTCCCAGTCCTTGCGTGTTCTTCCATAACTGCTGTTCTTCTATCTGTACACTCTTTCATGTCTGTGTTTAGTACCTCTTCCTACCTCTTTCCTTATTTGTTTCCTTGACTTAGACCTTGGTTTCTCAATAGTTGTCTTTTCCATTATCTTCATTTGTATGTTCAAAGGATGCTGTTGGCAATGTGTAACAAGTTCATGTTGCCATGTTCTCAACTTGACCTGTATACAATAAATTTGCTAATTTAGGACTACATATTTCCTAGTGTTGTTAATACAGTTACAATATTTTTGATGAGCTGAGCTTGAAACATGGATGGAGACAAAACATAAATTGTGGGAAAACATTTCATGATGAAGAAGAGAAGTGAATTTCACTAGGCCATGATATGGTAAAATAGTAGAGTTTATTTACTGTAGTATTAAACGTTTGGATTGTAATGCCATGTAAGGTTGGTAATTATGCAGGTTGTCTTTGTCGAATCTCCCTCATTTCAGATCGTCACTTTGGAAAAAGTAGAGCAGCTGAAAACATACGATAAACTGAAAGAACTTGTATGTGCAAAAAGGCATAATAGTTGGTGCAGGTAATAAGCTATTTCATGTGGCACAAATAATGTCAATTTTGTGCTCAGTTTCTTGCCATGACAGTTGTGGGCTCATAATGTTGGAAAATCAGGCACAGGGTTGACATGCACTCGGTCCTGAATGTACTCAATAGAAAAAAATCCGTAGGAGTGACGGGCATGAATACAGTGACCAAGAAAATGGTCTGCTGTGCCCAATCCAGCTGTCAGGGAAGGCACTGAGAGATCCTGAAACAAGCACAAGCTGGACGCCACTGGATATAGTACCTGTAGTTCCTTGGACACTTTGTGAATGGATTTGGTTAGACCTCATGGATTGCATTGCAAATTTGTCTGACCTCCTTGTCACCAAAAAATTTGTTGGACTGGGCCTTGAAGATTTTCTTATCTGGCTTATCACATCTGTGAACTCAATAAGAGTTTCTTTGCACTGTAGTGATTGACTTCATTTTTACATACCACACAACAATCCACACCTACTGCTTAAAAGGTGTCATTTTTCATGTAGTGAGTGCAGTACTATGCAACAGACAGCGCCACATCTTCAGTTATGCAGTGAAGTTCTTTGAGTTTCCATTTCTGATGCCACCGTTTGTATTCATTTTAGTTCTTATACTTTCACCACAATGATAATCTGATATTGGGAAAGTTTGACAGAGTACAACCTGATATCTGTGCCCTTTTGGGATTTTGGGCAGTGTAGCATTGTAGTTTCTTGCCAGTGCATTGTCCTGAAATATTGGTAAGAAAGTGTCATTCTTTGCTGCATAAAATCCCAAAAGAGCGCAGGGTCTCATTTACACCATGGCTGAAGCCTAAAGTGACACAAAGCATAACCTGTATTTTTGGACTTTGTTTTGGAGCCATATCCATTGTCATTTTATTTTTAGGAATATGGAGAAAGTGCGCAGAGTAATATGGAAGAAGTGCTTGGCCATGAAATGTTATACCAGAAAAGTAAAGACATTTCATCTGGAATATGCTCATATGTTGAGCAAGTGGGAAAATGTAATGAAAGTAGCAGTTCGGAATCATCACGTGGAGGTGCGACAAACGCATCATCACCTTCGTCAGTATTGGGTCTGTTGGATTTAATTGATTGTCATTCAAATTATGATAGCAAATCCATGAGTGAACCAGATACTTGGAACTCATTGTGTGCTAGTAAGAAGAATTCATCTGTAGAGTACCTGCCAGCAGGAGCAAATTTAGGTGTTACTAATAAAAAGTCAAAAGGTGCAAGAGACACAAAAAGTGCATGTGTAAGAAATAAACAGAAGGCTGTTGGTGTAAGAAACAATTCCCATCCCCTACCGTTTAAGATTACAAACAACTGTGATACTGTGTTAGACGTTATATCATCTCAAAGCACAAATGCACCATTAGATGCAGAAAGCAATGAAGTGCAAAGTTCGGTCAAAAAACGTACTGAGCACTGTGATAAAATTGCCAAGAAGAAACAACAGAGTTTGGTGTCGTTATTGGAATGCCTGGAAATGGAAGCAAACAGCATTAATGAAAATGATAGTTGTAGAACAGAAAATATTGCTGATGTGCCATGTGATATTACTGAGAAAGAAACGTCAGTGTCTACAAGGAGTTTCTTTCAGGTTATTGCAAACAGTGTGGAAAATTCAACACAGGCCAAGAGGCAAAAGGTGTTTGATGGTGTGAAGAATAATTCTGTCTCCCCAAACAGTATTCCTGACATGAAGGCAAAACAACATAACACTGCACTTGGAGCTGTGTTGAAGCAAGAAGCATCAGGGAGTGATACACGTGTCAGGAGTGTAAATTCTGTTGTAAGGTAAGGAACAAATACACTCTATATGGTGCAATGAACATGTTACGCTTATTTGTGTATATTAACCCTACAAGTGCCAGCTTTAATTTTTTACATTCTTAAGTAAAAGCACTACAGAACTGGTCCTCAACTAAACTACACACCAATGCTGTAATTTTTAATCTGCATAGCACTTTACAAGTGAAATAAATTAAACACTATAAAGTAATGGCTTTTTATATTTATGGTTAAGATTTTGGACACTACTGTAACAAAGCTGTTTATGACCTAAAATTCAAAGTGTACAAAATAATCCTTACTGTACTAGCAGGGGCTGTGCAGTGGCTGAGTTGGTTAGTCACCGGTCTTTATCTGCAGAGGCCCATGTCTGAACTCGTGCCAGTCCGTGAAGGACTTGTGGTGGTCAGACTGGTAGTGGGAAAGGTTTTATTGGTCACATTCATCTGCCTTTAATCCTCTGTATGATCTTAGCAATTGAGAGCATTGTTAAATTAAGCACTTCTCTGTTTTAGCAACTTGCTTTATAATTTTATGACATATTATCTGTTACTAGTGTGATGTTTTAAATCTCTTCATTCTGCCTTGCAGTGGTAAATTGCTCTGTGAATCATTGGTCTTCATGTGCCTTGTTTCACACACTGAATTAAAGCACCCAACCTCAGAAACAATCATTTTAACTGTCACGTTTGTTTTCTTCACCATCACTATGTTCAGTATTACTGAGGTCACATCTTCAGTTTTTGCAGTTTTATTAGTGTCATTCAAGGCGCCCTTTTGTAGCAACCATTTCAGATTGTCTTATTTCGTGGGTAAATAAGTGTGTCAAAGAGCTTTAAATGCAAGAATACCTCTTGGCTGTTTAATTTAAGTAAAGTGCCAACAGATACACCAAGTATTGTCATTTATTACTTTGGCACCACAGAACAGTGATACTGAGCACTTGTAGGGTTAAAACTTTTGTTTACTGTGCTGTGTAAGGAAATGTAATGGCTGCTGGTGATAATCATACTGATTTTATGGGATCAAACTAGTATATAGTAAATATTTGCATGACTAAATTACCCATTTCCAGTGGAAAATTTGAAGGAAAAATTATTTGATTTGTGGTGGATGCTCAATTCTGAAGTTGATGGTTATTCAGTTCGTCAAGAAATTTCTGGGTTTTTGTAATTTGAAGGTTCATTACCATAGTGCAGGTGTCTGCCATTCTTTGTCTGTTAAGATAGACGGAGTCTTAGCACATGTTTTGTGTCAGATGAAGTCCTCATATTGGACCCACACTACTGTTGCCCCACCAGGTTATTAGTTGTTAGCTCAAAGTAGAATGGTGTGGTGAAACACTCAGAGGAAGCACTGTGTGTGATAGGTGAGCTGTGCAGGATACAGGTTAGGAGTGGTTTTGTACGTTTATATTCTGGTTGCAAGGTGTGTGCAGTGTAACCTAGTCACATTATGTTGATCATTACTTGAAGTCTCAAAACACGCCATTCCATTACTGTAATAACTAGTGCTTCTAACTACCTGCAGGACGATCCTCAATTCACACTAATTTAAATCAGTGCATTCACAGCAACCTTCAGCCAGTTAGTTAAACCTCTTCTGTACGCAAACTATGCGACATCTGGCAGCCGTGGTGTAATTGATACTTGAAAATTAATTGTAAAAAAAAATGCTACATTGAAGGTTTTCATACTTATGGATTATTCTTTTGTCTGAGTGGTATAAAAGGTGGTGGAAATATGAAATCACATCTAGTGAATGTGGCCTTGTGTTACAAAGAGAGGTACTAAATGATTTTATAATTTCTAGTATGTACTTAAATCATGATTTATTTAAATAATGAGGTGTCTGTAAGGCTAGAGTGCCTGAAGCAATTCCAGATTTTTAGAAAGTGACTTGAGTTAAATTGTCTGACATTTCAAAGACGTGATGGAAGGAAGGGATGGGAGATTTGTGTGGTCATTCCCAGGCTATAGTGTGCTTCACATATTGTTGTTTCAGTATAGCACTATTGCCAACTGATTTTTTTTTAACCATGTCCAGAAATTTCATGCAGTTAAAATATTTTCTGAGTGCTTACATTAATGGTTACTGCCACCACCATGCATTAAATGATGGCTGAGTGCAGCTGGTTGGCATTGACTGGGGAGGGTGTCTACACTTCTGAACGAAGAAGCCGCAAGAAATCAGAGAAGCATGTAGCCATAATTTAGCTCTGTGCTGTAAGTGGTATGGTGTGGCATAAGTTACATCGTGTCTCGTGTGTAGTGTATTGTGGTAGTCTTTTCTTTTTATCTTGACCACAATTATTCATGATGGGTCAAAAGTGTGAAAATGAGAGTGAAAAAAACTCTGTAAAGATGTATATGCAAAGCATGTCATTAGCAGTGAAGATGAATATCATAAGATGCATTGAAGCAGAACACCAGCTGGATGTCTGTACAACGCTGGACTTCACGTGAGCAACAGCACAGTCTGTTTTGGAAACTAAAGACAAAATCAAGGAATATGGTTTCACCTAGTACTCTGTTTCCCTGGAACCAGTAAATAGCACTAATTGAGGGATGCTTGTGTCCAGTTTTATGGTTTTTCTTCTGTGAACTAGGGTGTCACAAGTTTATATAGAATGTTACCATATTTACTTGAATGTAAGACAACCCTTGATACAAGTTGACCTCTCTTACAGTCATCAATTTTCAGGAAAATATCTGTGTGGAACATGTTTAACAGTGCACAATTACAAGAGTTGAATAGAATGGATAAAGAAGGTTGGGCAATGCAGTGACCTGTGCACTTTAACCTGTATCAATCTTTTGTGTGGCCCTATGCTCATGCTTTTACTGGCCCTGCTCATTGAACCAAGTACAGTATCCTGCTGATGGAGATGTCTTCAAAGTCATCTGGTTTCATAAAATGTTGACGTAGGTGCCTAATCATAATGTGGCCATAGCCTCACAGTTACAAAGAACATGCGAGACCTTTCAGATGCCTGTTCGTGTCTCTCTCACACCTGAGACTGTTTACCAGCCTCAGTTTAATTAATGTAATTTTAAATGACACTGTCATGTTAATAACCCCATTATTATTAATAGCTGGTTTCTGCTTAAGTTGAGTAATTATCACTGGATCGTGTAGTTTTAGTACATCATTCCACCACAAAGTGCCCCTAGTCATGCATACCTGTGAAAAGCTGCTGTGTCATTTACCAAGTCTGGTGGTTGAAACACATGGCCAAGAGTTGCAAAATGGAAGGTGATTATCATGGGCAGAGGTGGACCACACAGTTCTTTTGGAAGGAAGGCATTCAACTATGAAATATTCATCTTTGGTTATCTGCAATATCTTTGGTTATCTGCAATTTGTGGAGACAAAGTACCTGCATGCAGCACTGTGTTTAACTGGTTATGGAGCTTCAGCAGCAGCTGTTTGTGGGTGGTATTGCAGCACCTCTAAAGAGTTGCTCCATGAAGCCATCTTGAAGCTTGCAAAGAGGTGGCAGTGATGTGTAACATAGGAGGAGAATATGTTGAGGTATCAGTTGTGTTAGTATTCAGCCTGAAGTTAAAATTTCTGCAAGTGAGAGTTTAGTCTAAATCATTTCTAAATACCCTTCAAACTAGTTCACTAGTGATTAATAGGAAACTTTGATTTGGTAGTGTGTTCAGTTTCTCAAGTCCTTAGGTAGTGGATTTATTAGCAGGATTTCTTGTATTGGTGTGCAAAGCTTCGTACAGTAAAGTTACATTTACCTGGCATGGCTCGGGAATAAGACGTGCCAATAGATCGGTTTTCCAGTAGACAGATTTGTGACATACAAAAAGAAATTTGAAGAAAGGGTTCTAACATTAACAGAAAGTTCCATCAACATGATGTTCGCGCGCGCGCGCGCGCGCACACACACACACACGCACGCACGCACGCTCTCTCTCCCTCTCTCTCTGATTTGTCTGCAGGATTAATTAAAGCTTTATCTTATCTTTCAATAGAAAGTGTTTTTCAGCCAGAAGCTACCCACTATTGTGTATTTGGTTTCAGTAGAAACATATATGTAAAATTGTTGGGATCATCACTGCAGTTTTAAGTAGTTTGTATTTACTCCCTTCGTATAATTTTTCAGACCTGTAAGGGTTTTGTTCATGTTTCCTTTTTTCAGTTTATTGGATTTGGTGGCTACTCTGGAAACAAATGACACATCTTAACTGTTTACCATCACTAGAAGTTAACATTTATCATGATTCAACTTATGTTTATACTTGACAAAAAGTAAACTTTCTTTAAGATTTTATGTATTGGACTGAGATATGGAGATCATGGATGGCAAACCAATGGCACTGACTCCAATTACAGCTGGCACTGGTGATTATAGGTTTTATCTGTATTTGTATCCAAAAATCACTTGTTAATTTAACAGTAGTTCACTTTGTCATAACAGAGTTGAGAAATGTTTCAAGTATGCAACAGAACAACTCATTTTTTTCAGTTTTGTATTTTTTAGAGCATTTTGATGATAATGCCAATCTAATGTGAGAATATGATTATGCATTAGTGAATGGAAGTTTCTTCTTCTTGTTCTTCATCTTCTTCCTCCTTCTCCTCCTCTTCATCTTCTTCTGCCTGATAGCAGGCCTTAGGCTCCTGTTCTGCAGGTGGGCCAGATGACTCCAGGAGACAGGTTGGCCCAGCAATACCCCAAGACATTTGATACATCAGGAATTTGGGAGTGCCGTCTTCTGTACTTGGAATATTTGTGTGCCCCAGAGGCCGAATACAAGTTACTCTCATCAAAATAATATTGTTTCCAATTGTGTAGTAATTGTGTGTATGTTTGTTTCTCACGTACATATAAACATGGGGGATAACAAAAAAAGTGTACATGTAATGACATTGTGGCTGTCATTTTTGTGATCAGCACAGTGAATTTAGTCAAAATGCTGTTATTTGTACATGTTATTGACAAGGCATGGAATATTGCAGTGATATGTAATTTATATCGTGCATGTTTGCTTTCATTATGTGTATCCAAACCAGATACTGGAAAATATGTTTTCCCTGAGAAGGAAGAATTTACTGGAAGACATAGAGTTATGTAAGGTTGTGTTTCCTGTTTTCTGCCTTTTATTACCAATTGGTATCATCTGAAAATTATATAAAACCAAGTTTAAGAAGGTGTGTTGCTCCAAGTACCCACACACAAGACCGAAATTGTTTAAATATGTGTGGTAGCAAATATTCCATGATTTCACCAGGTGGTACTGGAACAATCACATATTAATGTGTGATTTGTGACATGAATTTTTGGCTTTAGGCAGTGAAAAGGTTTGCCGTCCCTGCTGTAAATGCCTTCATGGTTAACAACACGTGTATGTTATGTGAGCCACGTCTGTGCAATTAATTTATTTATAGATTACTGTTTATCTGTATCTTTGCTTAAGCTTTACATCACAACATGCAGGAGTGTGGATAAAGTTTAATTTTCTCTGTACTAGATGGACCTGAATGATTAGTTTTATGCGGTGATTACTTCACCCCTATAGAAAGAGCACCTGATATGCAGTGGATAGGTGCCTGGGCGACAAAAGAACTGGTCTACACATGGTAGCAAAGAGAAACGTTTCTGTTTCTCTGGAGGGAATTTGACTCATGTATCGGGCTTTTAGCTAGTCACCATAATGACTAAGTTTTTTTGGGTTCAGTTGCCAATGTGGACAGGAATTTTTGTGTTCAGCTGCATGTCCATATCAGAATTGGAGTCCATCCCTCTGTGCTGGGTACAGAGGACTGTTCCTGACAATAAAGTGGTATGGATATGAAGCTACCATCACTGCCAGGTAGTCCCACGGTTAAAGCATGCAGGTGTACGTTTTAGGTGTAGGAAAGACCATACCTTTAATTTATCCAGATCAATTAAACATATATATATGTTCATGAATAAGTAGTACTGTGTGACTGGAGTGACGATGGGATGGTTAAGCTTCTGGTAGGCTTAGTCTGTAAATTACTTATTGGCAGCTGTAGCACATCGCCTATTTTCTGTGTTCTGTGACAAATTGTAATGCTTATGCTACCATATTTTTTTTAGAATAAAGTGTTAATTATTATAGTAATAGCATTAGTGTGCAGAGCTGCCTGTCATAACTTAAGAATGGAGAGAAGTTGACAGTACCATAGCAGTAGGCCTCTTGAATATCCAGCTTTAATTTGTTTAAATTTCATGACTGTTTCTTGCAGTACGCTTGAAGTTTTGAGTCAGTTAGTTAGATTTCATCACTTGTTACCTGCCCGTTTCGTAAATGTGTCATTGTTATAGTGAAGCATTGTCAAGAGAGGACTGGACCATTGATTCTAGTCCAGGTTTGATCAGATGTTTTATTGTGAGTCTTGATTTGTTTCAGTATATGCAGGCAAGGTACTGTACAGACATAAAACTTTGCAGTGGTTGAATACTTCACCTAATATTGCAGATATTTCTGTTATTTGAATTTCGCTTTTTAAGGTAAAGCCATCATTGTCACAGATGCCAGTTAGTGAGATATACTTTGCTATAGGCATAACAGGCATAGAAAGTTATGGTTATAAAATATTGTATTTTAATTTGCCAGTCATGTTTCTCTAAATGCCAGGATGAGGTTTAATGGTTATATATAATAATATAATTGTTCTCTTGTAGAATTTATGGAGACTTAAAATAATTATTAAACTATGAGTTGCTTGGCGATAATGGGCTAGTAGACCAAATAAGTGAATTTGAATGCATAGCAAATGTACTAAAAATAAGTGGCAAATGAGATGTGGAAAATAAAAGGTGCATGCTGTATTTGTATATATAACTGGAATACTTTGTGAACACTGGAAAAATGATGTTATGGTTTACCATATTTGGAGTTACACTAGTTTCATCTGAGGTATGATATAGGGAGGTGAAAGCAAAAGGAGAATGGAAGCAGCAGGCATTTTTAATCTTTTAGAATCTTATGTATACTTCAAGATATTGATATTGATTTATTCATGTTCCTGTGATCTACAGTAGGCACCATATTGGGCTATAAGATATAGAACAAGTCATAAGTAATATCTATAAAAATAAAAATAAAAACGTACAGTCATGCTATACAGATTAAAATAAGACTAAGAATACATGGGATTGTGTATGGTTAACATATAAATATATATATATATATATAT
>JGI24697J35500_11274920_pt1 | contig 13704 bp, 13 predicted proteins | sample TergutMp193P1_FD_35500 | JGI IMG/M metagenome (IMG submission 35500) | reverse complement strand
GACTGCCCTAGGGCAGTCGTTTATGCAAAGAGAAACATAAACGACTGCCTTTCTATCAGATGTTTTTGGGTCTTCAAAAAAACTAATTTAATTTATAATTTAATTTATATTGAAAGGAAATGCTCTATGAACATAAAAGTTTTGCTTGCGAGCGAAGATAAAGAATACACATCTAGGCTTGGTAAATTAATGAAAGTCGCAAACACGCCAACAGGGGATAAATTAGAGATTTCTATTTTTGATGATATAGAAAAACTTAAAAAAGAGAATTTTGAGAGTAACCGTTTTAATATAACTCTCACAGACGATAAACTTTTAAGTTTAACTTCACACTTATCTCCTTTAAACATAGTTTTTACAGAAGATGATTCTTTGGACGAAGAAAAATTTGAAGAAAATAATATTTGGCTCTATAAATATCAAAGGGCTTCTAGCATAATTAATAAACTTGTTTTTCACCAAAGCAACTTAAGAAAGTCTAAAGGCTTAGGAACTGCTTCTGTTTGCTTAATTTCTTCTATCTCAGATTCATTTAAGAAACTTCCCTCATCTTTGGCTTTATCCCTTGCTTCTTCTGAAGTTAAGCCTTTATATGTTAATTTTGAAATATTTAATACAACAGACCTCGTTTTTAAAGACACCTATTCTTCAAACAAAGGCTTATACGATGTTTTTTGCTCCATTGCTGCAAAAGAAAATGTTACATCATCTATTAATACGCTAGTCCAAATAGATAGAGGCGTTAAATACATAAAAAGGTTTAGAGATTGGCGAGAAGTTAGCGATATTTCTGAAGAAGAATTAGAAACTTTTATAGAAGCTGCCAGAGCTGCAAACGAAGTGGACTTAGTTATATTAGATTTCGGAACTAACTATGGAAAAGCGTTTGTTCGTGCTTTAGATTTAGCAGATGAGATTATAGTTTTTTGCGATGAAGATGAGCAATCTAAATTCAAACTAGATATTTTTATGAGTGATAACCCCCATAATGAAAAGATAAAAATAGCTTCGGAGAAAGATTTAAACGAACTAGCTAGAAATTTTAAACCATCTACACTATAGTTTTTTAATTAATAGAGGAGTATATGAATAGAAATGATTTAATACTTGAAACTAAACGAATTTTAGTAGAAGAAGACCCACGCTTAATTTCTTATACAGATGCCGAGCTTAGAGAAGCTATAGAAGCCCAAATAGAACGCATTAATAGCAATGTTTCATATAAAGATAGATATTTTGTGCTTAATAATGTGTATGATTCTATACGTGGGCTTGGAATTTTAGATGAAATAGTTAGAGATGAATCTATAACAGAAATTATGATAAATGGGCATGATAGTATTTTTATAGAAAAAGGCGGCAAACAATATAAATATGACCGTGGCTTTGAATCCAAAGAAGACCTTTCACGCATAATTACTTTATTTGTGCAAAAGGCTGGCAGGTCTGTAAGCGAAGCTAACCCTATAGTAGATACTAGGCTTGAAGATGGTTCTCGTGTAAATGTTGTTATGCCGCCTGTTGCTCTTGATGGGGCAACAGTAACAATCCGTAGGTTTCCTAAAGAGCCTATGACTGTAGAAAAATTAATAAAATTTGGCAGCTTTCCTCCAGAAATTGCAGAAATTTTAGAAATATTTGTGAAAGCTAGATTTAATATATTTGTGAGCGGCGGCACAGGCAGCGGAAAGACTACTTTTCTTAATGCACTTTCAAATTACATACCTCGCACAGATAGAGTTATAACGGTTGAAGATTCAGCAGAGCTTCAAATTAAAGCAGTCGACAATTTAGTTCGCCTTGAAACAAAAGTTTCTACAAGCAAAGATACTAAAGAAATTTCTATACAAGATTTAATAAAATCTGCTTTGCGTATGCGGCCAGATAGAATAGTTGTCGGCGAGATTAGAGGAGCAGAAGCAATAGACATGCTGCAAGCTATGAACACCGGGCACGATGGTTCTCTATCTACTGGGCATGCCAATTCTGCTAAAGATATGCTAAGCCGTATAGAAACTTTAGTTTTAAGAGGGGTAGACTTGCCGCTTGAAGCTATTCGGCAGCAAATTTCTTCAGCAGTGGATATAATAATTCAGCTTTCAAGATTAAGAGACCATAGTAGAAAAACAGTTGAAATTGTAGAAGTTGGGGCTTATAACTTTGAAACTAGGCAAATAGAGTTAAACCCTATTTATGAGTTTGTAGAATCAGAACATACTACAGTGGAAAAAGTTGATGGCAAGCTCACTAGAACTAAAAATCCATTAATTAATGTTGATAAGCTAAGGCAAGCAGGCATATATAGAGAGATTTAAAAGGTGAAGTATGGTTTTAACAAAAGATAAAAATTTTAAAAAAAGAGAAAAAAGAAAAAAGCTAAACTCAAACATAGAAAAAATAGACCGCAAAATAAATGAAATAAAAGTTACAAACACCCTTGAGCCACCCCCTTATAATAAAAGTGCTTTAAAATTTATGGCTCATATTATAATGGGTTCCACTGGCTATATTGCGGGGTTTATAGTATCTTGGCTATTTTATCAAAATTTAACTATTTCATTTATAGTTGCTGCTGTTTTTGTCCCTGCTGCTATAATACTTAATATTAACAATAGCAAGAAAAAACGACTATCTAGGCTTTTGCTTCAATTCCAAAGTTTGCTTGAAAGTTTAGTAGTAAGTTTGCAATCTGGCAGCACAGATTTAAATGCACTTGCCCACGCTTATGAAGATATGGTGCTTATGTATTCAGCAGATTCAGATATTGCAAAAGAAGTAAAATTTATAATGGTGAAGTTTCAAAATAGGCAAACTATAGGGGAAACTTTTGCTAACTTTGGAGACCGCACAGGCCTTGAAGATATTAAGCTTTTTGCTTCTGTATATTCTTCAGTGGAAGGCAAAGGAGATAATACTAGAGATATTGTAATGCGAACGCAAAAAATTCTTTCAGATAAAATTGAAATTGAAGCAGAAATAAAAACACTTTCTTCTGGTGCTTCTATGGAAATAAATATTATAGTTTGTGTTCCTATTATAATTGTTGGTGCAATGGGATTTATGGGCGGCGAGCTTATGGAGGGGCTTTTTACTCCTATTGGGCGTATCGTAACGACTATTTGCATTTGTATATTTATAGGTGCCTATTTCCTAGGCAAAAAGATGACTTCAATTAAAATATAGGAGCAAGTATATGCTATTTTTATTAATAATAATTTTTGGAATAGGTGTAGTAGCTTTATTGTTTTATAATATTTTGTTTTTTATGGCAACTAGCGAAAATGAAAAAGAAGTCGCCTCTTTTGAATATAGAAGATATAGAGATAAATTTTTATCTCTTCAAAATAAATATAATTCAGATACTGTTTTATTAGCAGAGCTTTCAGGCTTTCCAAAAACTTGGAGAAAGCTTTGGCACAATCCTAAAGAAAGTAAGAAAAAAGCTATTAAATTAAAAAAATCTATGGATAAGCTTCTAAGTGGAAATTATAATGGCATAAATTTTTTAGTTTTGCCAGGCTTTGCTTTTCTAGATAAAATAAAATTTAATGGCAGAAAATTAGATGCTACTAACAAGCTTTACCAAAGAATAATGAATACATATACAGACCTTTTAGGGCGGGAACATGCCAATTCCAACACTAGATATTTGCTTTCTTGTATGATTGCTACAGTTTTAGGCGGTATTGGAATAGGTGTTAGTGCAGGTATATTTATGCTTACTATAGGAAATAGTGCAGGCACTTTTATTGCAATAGGAAGCATTTTTATGGCTTTTGTGCTAGCTTATTCACTGCTTCAAGGTATAGAAAGCAAATCAAAAGCTAAAAGAGAAGAAATTACAAGAGATTTTGCACAAGTTGCAACAGAAGTGGCACTTTTAACTTCAGCTGGAATGGAAATATTTAAAGCTTGGGATAGTGTTTGCAAACAGCCCACAAGAAAAGGGGCTTTATATTCAGAAATGCGGCAAACTTCCAAAGAAATTAATAACGGATTTGATATTCCCATTGCCATAGAAGGTTTTATTCGCCGGTGTGCAACAAAAGAAACCGCCAAATTTGGAGCTTCTATATTGCAAGGTTTAGAAAGGGGAAATGCAGAGCTAAGCAGATTTTTAGCAGAGCTTTCAAAAGAAACTTGGGAAGAAAGGAAAAGATACGCTAGAACTTTAGGGGAAAAAGCAAAATCTAAACTAATGCTGCCCATGGGATTAATATTTCTAGGTATACTGCTTTTAATAGGTGTGCCTATGGCATTAGGAATGGGCGGGGTAGGTTTTTAAAAACTTAGTTTTTGGAAAATAACATTCATACGAAGAAAAAAGAGAGGAGACTATTTTTAAAATGTATAAAAATATTAGAGACCAATCTATTAAGCTTAAAAAAGATATAAAAGGTACTATAAGCATATTTGTAATACTTATGCTCATACCTACTATTATTTTCACAAGTATAATGGTAGATTGGGCTAGATTTAATATGGCACATGCTCAGCTAAGAAATGCAGCTTATTTAACTGCTAATTCTGCACTCGCTTTTTATGATGGGCTTTTATTAGATGTTTATGGTCTTTTAGCTATGAGCCAAGATAGAAGCAATATGGCTAGCAATGCTACAGAAACTGCCAGGCTCGCTCTAGGGTTAGATTCCAGTGGCAATAGGCTTCACCAAACATTTAATCTTTTAGGAAATGTTAGTTTAGATGTTGCAATGGGGGCAGACGATAGAAGATATAGCTTAGATAATGTAGTATATTTGCAAATGCAAATAATAGACTATATGGTGTATAGGCTTCCTATGGCATTTTTCCATATGGATGAGCTTCTAGATGAAATGCGAGAAGAAAGAGCAAATAGCCCTACAGAACAGCGACCGGAATTTGCTGAAAATGAAGTAGAATTTATGGATGAATATTTTGTGCCTGCTATGGAAGCCTTGTATGATTTACACACTTATTATGGCTATTTGCTAGATGATATAATCAAATATGAAAGAAGATTAGAGGGGCTTAATAATTTAGGGCAGTCTTCGCTTGGAACTATTAGTTCTAACTATTCTTCGATTAGTACAATGGTTGAATACTATGGAGGCCGCCTAACTGAATATTCAATGGCTATGTTAGGCTTTTTAGCAGCTATGGCAGATTATGAAAGAGCAAGGCAAATGTATAATGCTGCTTGGCAAGCCCACTGGGCAAACCCTGAAAATTTTGGCCCGCCAACAATACCTACACCAATTCCGCCAACCCCGCCAAATATAACAAGACCAACTTTAGATACGAATAGCATAGAGCAGCTTTTAAATGAAATATACAGTGAGACATTTGAAACAGATATTTATCGCTATCAAATGCGTTTAATTTTAAAGGGAATAGTTGAAAGAGCTGAAGAAGTAGATGTGAAAGGGCATTTAATTAAACAAGAGCTTTTAAGAATAAAAGATATTTTACAACAGAGAAAAAATGAAGACCTTTCAGAAGCTTTTGTTGAGAGCGTTAGGGGTGATATATATGAAATTTTAAATGGTGCATCTTTAATGGATGATAATGGCGACCCTACAGGGGAAAGGGTACCACCGTTAATAATAACAGAGCTTTTAGGCGAAAGTGCAACTGCATTTAAAAATGCTAATTTACCTTTAATGACTAACAATGACACTTCATATACATTTACTGGCACACTAGGAACATATACTATAAGCGAAATACGAGCAAATGTGGCAGTTAATTTAGGGATTTTACTTACTTATAATTTTACTAACTTACCTGTTTTTATTATACTTTCAGGGAGAGTTTCAGACAAAATAGAACTAGTTCCTTTTAATGAATCTCATAAAAATCTTTTGCAAGAATTAAGAGACTTAGATGATGTGGCAGGGGCAGGCTATCTTAGAGAAGTTGGGATGAACCCTGAAAACACAGTTAGAAGCAATAGAAGAACTTTTAGAGATTTATTAAGATTAGACCCTGCAGATATTTTAGATAAGCTAGACTATTTGCCTAATTTAGAGGGTATTAATTTGCCAGAAATGAGAGAAATGATAAATGAGGGTATGGCAGATATTTTTGTTGAAGATTTGATATCTCGGATTATATTAGCGGAATATGGTGTTCAAATGTTTAGCAATTTAACTACTAATAGGCGTTTAGTTGAAAATAATGGCACAGTTTCAAGAGTAGTAAATGAAACTACCCTTTCAGGTATACCTTTTGATACGAACATAAACTTAGCCTTTGGCGGTGAATTAGAATTTATATTTGCTGGAAGAGAAAGTATGCGAAGCAGTGGTAGAGGCTTTTTTTCACGCTACACAGCAGGCAATTTAGAATATACTATAAGGTGGATGTATGCTGTATTGTTGGCTAGAAATATTCTTTACACTTTTGAAAGTCAACTTTTAAGAAATGAACTAAGAAAAATAAGAGCAATTCCTAAAATAGGTTTTATATTGGCTGAAATTTATAGACTCACTTTAGCCCACCAAGAAACACAATTAGACATTTTAACTATATTAGAGGGTGCCAGAACACCTCTTAGAAAAAATCCTAGAGCGAGAACTTCAGCAACCCACGATAATAGAACACAGTGGCGGTCTGGTCCATCTTATATAGGTTTAAGAAATGCATGGAATTCAGAACGCATTGGTATTACTCACGGCTCTCCTAGCTTGCCTGGTGTTGGCTTATATTATTACCAACTTCTTAGAATTATGATATTTGTTTTTAATGATTCAAATACTATTACTCATAGAATAGGGCATTTAATACAAGCTAATTTAAACCACCATTTAGGGCTTCAACATAGCTCTTGGACAGCTTCAGCCCCAGGGGCAACTTCTTCTTCAAGACCGACAAGGCAAACATTTAGTTTAGAAAATGCGTACGTTTTAACAGAGGTAAATTTAAATGCTAGAATTCCGCATTTTTTTATAAACACTGGTGGCAGATATAGAGAGTTTAACATATCTGTAGTTAGAGGGTATTAACAAATAAAACATATAAATAAAATCCGCCATAGGCGGTAAAAAAATAAAAAATATAAAGAGGTTTAGAAAATGAATAACTATTTAAAATTTATATTAGCAGCAGGGGCAGCAGCTTTATTAACAGCTTGCGGGGGAAGCAATGAACCACAACCAACCCCTGAAGAACTTATGGCTAGAGCCGAAGAACTTTTAGCTGCTCTTCCAGTAGCTAATGAGGAACTAGAAGAGATAACAGAAGAGCTTGAAGATGAAAATATAGAAGAAACTTCAGACGCAGGCTTTGACCCTAATTTTATTCCTGAATTTACTCCACATTTTGATAGAATTGAACTAAGATTAGGCTATTATGAAGATGAAGAAAATAGCACTTGGTATCTTTCAAACTTTAGTCATTTAACTCTTAGAAGATTAGGAGATACAGCGATAGTAGACACTAACAATAAGATTACAGCTTTAGAAGAAATAGAATTTATTAGGCTTTCAGACATTGCAGCTTTTGAAGATGTGGAATTTATAACTCTTGAAAATAGTGATTCAGAAATATTTACTTCTGCAGATATGAAGCTTATAAGAGTCCCTTTATGGCTATCTAACCCTAGTAGAGAGGAAGAGAGTAGACAACATGTTGCTGCTCAGTATACTACTTTTTTTAGGTCTCATAATGGTTATAGAGAATTAGTTAGTATACAAAATGCACCATTAATAGAAAATAGCGTTGTATATAGAGAACAAAATTTAATTCATGTTCCTGCACGCACTACTGAAGAAAGTGTGGCATATATACCTTTCACTGGAATAGGTAATTACTATCTTATGTTTCGTGATGTAACTGGTTTTAATTTTCCTCCCATTTCATTTATAATCCCTATAACTGAAAGCGATATACCAACAGATTGGAGATAAGCAAAGAGAGGTGTTTTAGTGAAACAACTTAACTTAAGACAAAATATTAAAAAAGACAATAGAGGAATGCTTTTAATAGAATTCACTATATATTTTCCTATAGTAATTGTTACATTCTTCGCTTTTTTGTTAGTAGCTCTTATGATAACCCAAAGAGTAGTGTTAGATAGGGCAGTTTCTTCCACTACACAAAGTGCCTCAAATTGGATAAGCACTTCTATGCATAGAGTAGGTTCTCAAGATTTATTTATGGGTGGCGAAGTTTCTTTTGGCAGGGGGCATAGTTTTTTTAATAGAGCTGCTAACCCTTTTTTCCCTAGAGATAGAGCAGAGGTTTTAGATAGAATAGCTTATCTAGTAGAGCGAAATGCCAGGCTAGGAATAGTTGGCGGCTTGGCGGGCAATGTTGAAGTTTATGTGGACTATAGCAATTTTTTCGTGGCAGGGAATTTAACAGTTAGTGCTAGGCAAAGAGTAAATTTTCCTATAAATTTATCTTTAATCGGTATAAACGCAAGATATTTAGAATTTCATTCTTCTTCAAATGCTACAGTATTTAGACCAATGGTTACTATTAATCAAGTTTATGCTATTTTTGATAATGCTAGGCATTTCACAAGAGGTGGTCTTGATATTAGCCGAGCTTCAAACTTCTTTAACAATGCACCTAGTAGGTTAAATAGTATTATGAGTCAAATTGGAATTGGCTTTGGGAATCAGGGAGGCTAGCACATATGAAAAGAAAAAGCTTACTTAAAGATAATAAAGGCATAATAGCAATAGAAATGCTTATAAGTTTTGTAGGGTTTGTTTTATTTACAGCAGTTATTGTTACTTTTATAAATGTAGCTTCTATTCAACTAAGGTTTCACCACGCTTTAACACAAACTGCACTAGAAACTTCTTTCTATGCTCAAGCACTTGAAATGGTAGGGGTTACATATACTCTTAGAAGAACCCATGCTTTAGGCAACCCAACTAGGCAGCAAATAGACGGAAACCCTAGAAGACCATTTTCAGACGGTATCTTAGAAAATGGATTTAGTATGCTGGACAATATATCAGATGGTGTAGGAAATGCTGCTAGCGGAAACGCTAATTCAGCTGTTTATAATTTAGGAATGGCTTACTATAATATAAATATGATGGGTTCTACTCTTCAAACTTGGGCTGAAAACCCTAGAGATACTATTCAAGGTTTAATTTGGATAGCTCTGCATGAGGGTTCTGAAACGTTGATTAGTTTATTTATGGGAAATGTAGTTGCTCCGGCATTTTTTATGAGGCATTTAAATTTTCATGATGGGCAAACTGGCATTGAATATGTTTCAAATATAGTAGTGCAAGAAGATACTATAGATTTTGTTTGGTGGGAAGAAGGCTTTCTTTCCCTAGGAAATCTTCGAGAGTCTGGCACTAATATGTTTGCCCCAGCAGGTGCAAATTTTCTTTCAGGCTCAAATGCAGATACTATAGGCGTTCATATTAGATATAATTTAGACTTAGGCAGGTTTTTCTTTTTACCATCTAACATTAGATTTGAAACAGAAGTTAGACAAGAAGTGCAAACTAGGGCTTGGGTTGGTGATGGTAGAAGATTTAATGGCGATGTTAGAGGGGCTAGAAATGCAAGGGCAGGCGGGGCAAGTATTGGCGAAGCTCCAGCGAGTAGATAATAGTATTAAGAATATATTTTTAAGGAGGTGATTATTTTCGGCAAATAAACTAAAGAAGCATAGCACATAGAACCAAATTTTAAAAGTGGTACCACTTTTCTTTACTGTAAACAACAGTAAAGAAAACCATTCTAAACATACTAATACTAAAGAGGAGGATAAACCGATGAACGAGTTTATTACAAAAGCGTACCTAAAAGGTACAGAAGTGAAAGAAACATTAAAGAGAGAAGCACAAACCTTAAAGCAAGACACAAGAGGAATGGAGCTTTTACAAATTATAATTATAATTCTTATAGTTGTAATTATTGCTGCGGCACTTTGGGCATTTTTAGGACCATGGATTACTAACATGATAAATTCTATAACAGAAGGTGCAGACAGCATGGACGACTGGTCTTTACCAGGAAGTAACTAAAAAAATAACTAGGGAAGTATTTAGAGCTTTTTCTATATGCTTCCCTTACTATTATAGATTTTGAGGTATTAATCATGGAAATTACAGAAAATCAAGAGCTGCAAGAAGAAGAGCAAACTAAATCATTTAAAGAAGAACTATTATACTGCTTAGAAATAACAAAAAAGCTAAGCTTAAATATAAAAATAATTCTTTCTTTTGCCTTTATAGCCGCCTTATTTGTAGCCACTTTAAATTTTATTACAGGCGGTATAAATTTAATTCAAATGTTTTCTATGTATGCTACACTTGCTTTTGTTATGTTTGTAGCAATAATAGATACTAAAAAATTTATTATACCAAACTCTATACTTTTAATTTGGCTCATAACGAGAGCAGCATTTATATTAGCAGAAGCTTTGTTTTCTTCAAGCTTATATCCTCTTATAACTTCGCTTACAGGGGCTATTATAGTATTTTTATTATTTTTAACTTTGTATTATGTTACAAAAAAGAGCTTGGGCGGTGGAGATGTTAAGTTTAGCTTTGTGCTTGGGCTTTCTTTAACAAACTATTTGATTTTTACCGCTGTTTTTTATTCTTTATTAGTTTGTGCTATATTTTCATTAATTGCATTAGCTACAAAAAAATTAACGAAAAAAGATGCTCTTCCTCTCGGCCCTTTCTTTTTTATAGGAACTACTCTTTCTAACTTAGCAGTAGTCTTAGGAAATTTATTTCAGGGGGTTTCATTATGAATAAATCTATAAAAATAATAACTATGCTTTTTAGTATAAGCTTTTTAGCTTTAACAGGCTTTAGATTTGCAAACATTGAAACTATGATGGCTAGAGAAAGAGCAGAAACTATTGCTATGGCACAAATGTACATAGAACACGGTATATATCAAAGAGCAGTTCCTATAGTAATAAATTTAATAAGCACTGAAACTAACCCAAACACAGAAGCCAATATGAGATATAGCCTTATGAGAATGCAATATTCCCTCGGCAATATGCGTTTGTATAGAGAAACATTAGAACAAATTTTAAATATCGGCATTTCTCCTAACTCTTCTAGCATAGCAAGTTTATATTTAGAGTTATATTATTTTCATTACTATGGCAGGTCTAACATACGCCCTACTATAGACCTTCTTAGGCGTGCGTATGAAAATACTAGCTATGAAAAGCTAGGTGAGCTATTTGAAAATTATAGATTTCACTATACTATAAGAAATACTAATTTTGATTATATAGGAATTCCATTTGGCAATAATATTTTAGTGAGCAGGCAAGGTTACTATGGCATGGTAAATCTTTTAGGCGTTGAAATTAGAGCGCCTCAGTTTGAATTTGCAACTAATTTTGTAGGAAATTATGCAGTCGTTCAAAGAGATGGTGTTTTGGAAATAATAAATAGAAGTGGTATTCGCCAAGCAATAGCAGATTTTAATGTAACTTCTTTATCTTCTTTTAACGGAAGAACTTTTGTTTACAGTGTAGAAGATAGCGATGGCTATTTTTTAGGATATTGGCCACAAGGAAGCTTAACTTTTTATAGTGGAAACACAGAGCTTTCATTTATAGGTGCATTAACTGAGGGTATACGTGTTAGCCGAAATTTTGAGGGTCTTTATTCTGTAGGCTCCGATTTTATTTTTAATAGTATAGCTATAGATAGATTAGGCAGAGCAGCTGTGAACGGAAGAATATTTACTAATTCAGGCAATAGCTATGAAATGAGAGATTTAAATGGAACTATAATAGCCGAGGGTTTTGAAAAAGCTATGCCTTTTTTTGAAGAAAATGGGCTTGCAGCAGTAAAAAGAAATGGCTATTGGGGTTTAATTTCTGCTTCAGGAAATATTGTGTTAGATTTTCAAAATGAAAGTTTAAAAAGCAGCTCTATGGGTTTTGTTCCTATAAAAATAAATGGTTATTGGGGCTATTTAACATTGGATGGCTTTCGTGTAGTTATAGAACCTAGATTTTATGAAGCTTGGCAATTTGTAGATGGAATGGCTACTATTCACACAGAAAGAGGATTAGGAAATATAAGTTTAACCGCATATTAACGTTTGTGGCGGGTATATGCTGGCAACGAGAAAAAAGGATGGTACATATCATAGAAAACATAAGAAGTTTAATAAGCCATGAAGATAGAATGGGAAAATCATTCATTAATTTACATTTAGACGAAGTAGACGAGATTGCTTGGCGAACTATTAGTTACTCAAAACCTTCATTTATACCAAGTATAAGTTTTATTACAATTAACGATAAAAAAACTTTTTCTTACGATATAACTGAGATAAGCAAAAATTATATCACTTTAAAAGAATTTTTTGAGAAAAAGTCAAATGTAGGTATCACAGAAAATTTAAGCCCTAAAAAATTTACAACTTTAATGCAAAATTTGATAGAAGCTATAACTGTTAGCTACGATTATTTTATGAACCCTTCAAATCTTCTCTTAGATGAAGAATATATATTTATAAATGAGACTACCTTAGATATATCTATTCTTTATTTTCCATTTAAAGAAGGCAAAATATTAACAGAAAAAGAAATTAATGAGCAAGTTTATACAATAGCCAAGCGTTTAGTAGGAAAGCCTGTTGGTGTATCTTGGCAGCCTGTTATACTTAGGCTATGGGATATAACAGAAAAAACAACACTTTATGAAGCAAAAAATATATATAAAGATATATATAATTCACTTCCAAGTGAAGAATTAGTCCGCAAAGAACGCCCAGAAGTGATAACTGCATTAGATATAATAGAAGAAGTTGCAAGCACTAGAGCAAAAAAAGAGAAAAAATTTAAAAAAGAAAAGCCAGGAACTAAAGAAAAAAGAACTAGTATTTTAAGGCTCGGAACTAGAAAAGAAAAAAAGACTAAAGGTTTAATTTTCTCTAAGAAAGAGTCTAAATTAAAATCCGATGATGAAAATATATTTTCTGAAGGTGTTTTAAAAGAACTCGAAAAACAAGACATTGTTTAGAATTTTTGGTATTATAATTTTATATACTTTCCCTTAATCAAAAAAACTTGACATTAATAAGAATTTGTGTTATAATTTATGAGCATGGTAATTGTCCGAAGGGAGGTGTAATTAAATTATGTCTAGTGTTAAATTAAAAGAAAATGAGTCTTTGGAAAGTGCCCTAAGGAGATTTAAAAGAGATATCGCAAAAGCAGGCATTATGGGTGAAGTTCGTAAGAGGGAACACTACGAAAAACCTAGTGTAAGGCGTAAGAAAAAATCAGAAGCTGCACGCAAGCGTAAATATAATTAATTTGAGCACCTCTAAAAACTTTTAAGTTTTTAGAAAGTTGTAATAAAGATAGCTCAAAGAAAATGCTATCTGAGTTTTAGATATTCCTAATTAAAAAAAGTATGGATGAAAGTTGCACTTTGCTTATTCATTCATACTTTTTTTTGTACGCTTTAAAGTTTTCAATTAGTTTTGCTAAAACAATAGCAAAGCTTGCAATGTAAGTAAGTTTGTAAGCTTTTAAAACTTCCTTAGCAAGCTCACATTCTTCAGGTGTTAAATAATTGCCTTTTTCAATCAGTTCATAAGCTTTCTTATCTGTTTCTATTTTAAAAAAATATAAGTAAAACGCTATAGAAACATAATACAAAAAAACACCTATAGTAGGGATTACAAAATTTATTAAACCTATTGTAAAAAAAATCATACCTAATATAAAAAATGAAATTCCCATATATGATA
>JGI24697J35500_11274921_pt1 | contig 13819 bp, 6 predicted proteins | sample TergutMp193P1_FD_35500 | JGI IMG/M metagenome (IMG submission 35500) | reverse complement strand
ATCCTATGTCAGATTCATACCTTTCTCTGGCACATTACTTTCTTCAATATATGTATAAGCATTATCCTCCCATCTATGCCTAGGTCTCCCTAACAATCTATCCTGAGATCAACACTTCCAATAAATTACTCATTTCCCCATGTATCCCAGTACACTGCCCAGCTCTTCAGTCTTCTTTAAGCAATCACCCTGTTATATTCAGTACAATGTAAACTATAAATATCCTCTATATTTATTCCTAATATGTAACAAAAATCTTGAATTTCATCAAGATTTGGTTTATTGTGGCTGCTGATTGCAGGCAGTAGTAAAATACAATTTTCAAATTTCAAATGAGCTGCTACTAGAATACCGTGTGGCTAGACAAAAGTAAGTAACTATGTGGTGATCAATACCGGGAAAGAACTAATCCAAAATTATAAACTTATATTACACAGAATTTTGGGTATATAAGTAACGCAGTTTGTGTAGTGACTAGGCTACAGGGTAGATGGTCCAGAGCACGGTTCGTCATGGGGATGGAAGATTTCTCTTCTTAAAATTTCCAGCCCGGCTATGAGGCTCTCCCAGCCTCCAATTCGATGGGTCCAGGTATTTCTTTCTAGGAGTAAAGTGGTTGGAGGGAGAAGCTAACCACTCACATGATCTAGTTTCAAGGTTAAGAAAGAGTGAAATAATACCTCTACACTTCTTACAGGCCTTCATGGCACTGACAGGGGCACTCTGCGAATATGCTTCTAATTTTGGATTCACAAAAGAATAAAAAGTTTACCTTCAAGTTAAGACTCCTGCATCCTACGACACTGACCACTGCCCACTCCTGGTCAAGTGTCTCTGAATCCACAGACACCTCTGTTGGCCTCCAATGAACACAATCACTAGTAACACTCTGTAACATAGCAAAATAAAAACTACACTTTATGAAATTCGCACTATTGTGAAGGCATCTGAATGTTGCGTGTTTCAACTACTACAATCAAATTATTGACAACGGTCAATCAACTTCTCTGATACTCAACACTAAGTTCGTTTTACCTGTTAACAAAACTCCTATGATATCAAAAAGGATGTGACACACCAGTGCCATGCAATATGCCAGGTATGGCCAGACAGACGAGCTTTGGGAGATGCATTTTAGGAGGCAACTTAGTCAAGGGACATGCATTCAAATGAAATAATATTTCCTTATTTGATAACTTCTTATTTCTGTTGTTCATCTGCCTACAGTACGGTAGTTCTAGTTTGTTATGACTCATTTCTTTGAAAATATTTTAAAAAGATATTTACTCTCAGCTTATGTTTTTCCTACACACACGGAGGGCTGTTTAAGGGATTCTGATTCACGATTGAATTCAACATGTTTTCTTTTCTCAACGTACTGCAAAAGTATTCTGCATAAAGCATTGTTTACTGTTTAGAATCAGCAACATTTTAAACTTCATCCATCTTATCATGTTTCACATAAAATTTAAAGCATAATGCTTTGGGGACAGTGTGCCTATCCTCGGAAAGAAACATTAAAGAAAACACCTACTAATTTTGGGCATAAATGCTAATGCTATTTTGAAACTCTGTGCTCCAGACAGCTCTTCATGTTTGCACCGGCCGAAAAGGCATTCTCTTAATCATTTGCCACAGCACGGGGAAGGATCATGCGCACAACATATTTTGCTTTAAATTTTATATTTAACACTTGATAATGGTCGAATTAAAATGAATAAATTATTCCAAATGACACAGACCACCAACAAAATCCTACATAATTATATACTTACATACATACATACACGAACATTTTGTATATGCAATGTCCATCTGTGAAACACATGTCTAACAATAAAACATTTAAAACACACTGAATACAATGAATTCACATCATCAGAGTTGGAATGAAAGGTATAAAAATATGAATATATGAGTATACGAGTATATTAGGAGATATAAATATTAATTTTAATTATTAATATGTGATTAAAAATTTCTCATTTGAATAAGCTCCTCAAATCATTTTTGAAGCAAAATTTTAATTTTTAATTCTGAAACTGCAGATGGTAAGCTATAAAATGTGCTTATCCCAGAATAATATATTACACATTGGTCAAAGAATAAAGAATGACCACAGGCGTGAGAAGCTGGTTGTTATATTCATGAACAGGTGAATTAGTATGAAATTTAATAAAGTTATAACAGCTTTAAAGAAAAAATAGAAAAGCGCGAAAATTTTATATATGCAGTTTCCTGAACCAACCCCAAAATTAACATCTAGACGAACCCCCACCACAATTCTGATTATCATCTTTTGGAGCAAAAACGGAAATATAATTTGCAGTAGTAGAATTACACCAAAATATTAAACCATAGTCAATCACTCACTGAAAATATGCAGGCTGAAGGTTCTTATATGGCATCTGGCCAGGACCAGACAGAATTGTATGAAATCATGTAAAATGCAAAATGTGATATCAAAACATTGGGGTTTGACTGTAGAGGATTTCTGGACTTTGCGTATTGTCTTCATGTTCTAAAGAAAACCTTATGTTTCAAAAAAATGTGTTTCCATCATCAGGTAATACCATCAGCTGCTGAGCTGGGTTCAGTAGGAACAGCCAGTTGAAATCACTGGTAACTTTTCACATCAGGACAGAAACATCCATTTCCTAAAATGCTTTTTTTTAGGGGAGAGGGGAAGGATTAGTAATATGTTGAAAGTCCAGAAAAATTTTAATGTTATTTGTAATATTCCATCACTCAAACTCTTTAGAACTGAAGGACACACAGGATAAAAGAAGTTGATTCTAATGTCAAAACATTACGCTGAACGTTAGAAAAAATAGCGTACTTCCATATATTCTTCAATTATGAAGTTAAGTAAGGTTCAGTAAATATACATTCTGCCAAAGTCTCTGAAAATTGAATACATAATTTATAATAATTACAAATACAGAAGGCTGTAACTAAAGCATAAGGCAATATTAATATTAAATTCAGGCTTGTGTTTCAATCTCACTGAAACTGAACAATAAACTGTACAAACTAAAGGGACGCTTATCATTACACAGTGCTTACATTAATGAAGCTGAAATGTTTTAATAGAGAAAACTGTCAGTTTCAAAGATTATATAAAGGTAAAGTCGAATGCAGCTGTCACTTCCAGCCTCCTGTATGTGGCAATACAGTTCAGTATGAACCACCAATAGCAACTGCCACTAAAATGTTCTAACATCAGCTCAACTGGTTGAGCCAATCTGAAGTATGTGTTACTATTTTGTGTGGATGTGGTTTGATACAATGCTGGACACCAAGAATAATGTGTGCAGTGTGCTTTTTTAGGAGTATTGAAAGAAAATTTCACTATCAATTTACCAGGGTCACAAATACAAGCACAACCTCCAAGACACCCATAAACTTACCACTTCAGTTCTAAACAAGACACTTAATAAAAATCACTGCCTGGTTACCAAGTAAAAATTAGACAAAATATCTCAGAACACAAAACACTTCTTCCACGCAAAGTGATTTTATGTCATGCTTTGAAAACTGTGGACCCGGCCAGCACAGTATTCTCTACAACTTATTTCTCCAATCAGGTTATGGCAGTAAAGCTGACCACCAAATGACTTTCTTTCTTGTGAAGCTTCCTATAATTGGTATGGCCTTACATCCTCCAAAACTAATCTCAACTGAAGTTCTATTGACCAGTATTTAAGGCATGAAATTCTTCTTCACTATTCAACAGTTTGTGTGGTGTGCAGTTAACATTAACCCTTCAAAACAGGGGCATTGAAACCCCAGTCTATAGCATGATGTGGGAGAAGAATTTAATGGTACATGATTTTAACTGCAAATCAGTAAGTACATCCAAATCTCTGTTGAGTATGATGAATGTATCATGTAAATACATAAGCGACATTCTGCATTGTAGGTTGAAACAAATTACTTCGCTAATATTGTATGCAGGTTGATTGTTATTCGTTGGTATGTGAGCCTGTAATTGCCAATTCTTTGTACAATTCACAAAACAGAAACATTAGTGCATATGGCTGCAATGTGATTAAGCAAATGCCAAAAGTAAACACAAGTTTCTAATGGCTTTGGAATGGGCTGAATAGTGAAAGGATAATTAGTCACAATTTGAATTCAGCACATTCACCTAACCTAACAAAATGAAGATCTGAGCCTACAAAGAAAATACTCATACTGAACTGCAGTTAATGCAAAACATATCAAGAGAAAGTTCGGAAGTTCTGCAGTAAGAATTTTACTTGGTGAAATTCAATCTATTTAAATGGTAAAGAAATTGTGTTTGTGTCAACAACATTTTGACCACCTCTTATAATACAGGTAAATTGATTTATTTTTTTATGGACCCACGTTCCTGGCTGATATTGTAATATTCTTGTAGTGACCAAGGGCCAGTCAAGCAGTTCCTGGCACATAGACATAACTGACATTTCACATCATCAATCCCAGTAAGCCATTATGCTTCGGATATGAAACATGTCCTCAGGATTTGACAAACACTATCAGGTATACACTAATCAATATATATACCATATAAAATTTAAAATATTAAAAGTACACATCGATACATAATTTCTTGAATTATATAGTCTAAATACATTTTGACAAGCTTATACACTAGACAAAGAGTACCATATTGTGTGTCTCATCTCAGGTCTATTGTTCATTCAAACATTATTCTACTGAATAAAATGGATTTTCATTTAGATATTTCTTTAATTGCAATAGAAAAACATTTCTTATTTGATACAAATTCAGCAAGAACATCTGGGAGTTTATTGTAAATACAAATGTGTTCGTCTGTCTCAGTGAATATATTGTACTAATGAAAGTGTGCAATGTGTACATGAAATTATACTACAATTTACCAAACATTCAAATCATACAAATAATCTGTTATGTGCATGTGTTAGACGGTCCACAGAGTCCACCCCCTGCCATTTGATTCATACTTACTGCCTGATAAACTTGACAGTATTACGCTCAGTCTGCTCCACATTCTTGGAAGCGAACAAGCTACTAGGTGCAAATATTTTATAAGGCTTCCAGAAGAACAATTTATCCAATTCTTCGAAGACTCCAACAGGCAGAGACACTAGTAATAACAAGGGGTGGTAATCATGACCACTTTCCCATTGAAACATGAGCTGTGCAAAGGCCACCATGTCCACCCAAACTGCCCAAACTGAATGTTCAAGCACTGAGTATGACTACATTCAGGACCAATCAGCTGATAACATTCAACTACACATCAGCATTATAAGCTGGCCATTCTCCAACAGGACAGTGCAATGACCTTATGGCTTAAAGGCAATTACTGTGGCATCCAAAAGAGTTCAAAACTTCAGGCTTCTGCTGCCCTGTAAATAAGAACTGTGCTCTTCTGGAGTGTTAGGCATTGTGCATTGGAACTTCTGTCCAAGTCCTCAGTCGATTTCTGGAATCATGAAGATTGGATAGATAGGTTGTTCTGAAACAGCGGAATGCAATTACCACTCTGAACAACCTGAAGAGCAAAGATTTCCAAAAGTACCTTTTTATGATTATGCAAATAAACATGCTGAGAATGATAAGATTGGTCACGGACCACAACCAATTCCTGTGGACTCTTATTAAAACACCACTCAAATAACCAGCCCAACACACGGATGGCACTGACAGTGTAACAAAATATCCAGTGCCAGGCCACCTACACATTTATTTGTCTATACAACTTGCTACTGTATGTTTCCTCATGGCGGCACTTTCTTCTGGATCCTCAAAGGAAAACAAATGTCCTGCAAACTCATGGGGCTCAGATAATGACCATCATGTTATCTGCAATAGACGATGTACAGCCAAAGCACAGTCTCAACTGCTTCCAGTCAAATACCTTTTAAATCATCCCTTAAAACATTTCAATTACCAGTTATTCAACTGGTTACATGGTGCCCAAATTAGCATCACAGGAATAGTGCTTCAGTTGTTCCGAGCACTTCTCATTTTATTAAATCTATGGTCAGTTTAAAAATTCCTTGTGGTGAATAGCGCAGTTTGCTGCTTCCATTTTTATAGTCTCAGAATCAGTAATCACACACCACGTTTTCCTGTAGTAAATGTTTTGCTACGTATCAGCATTTTATTGGGGTCTCCGAATGTGAGAATTATGAACGTTCCGTTAATTGCAGGAACTTCCGTTTTATTTAAGTGAAAAAACTAAAGGTGTTTTAAAATGCATTTACTTCATGTATGGTGAATATTTAGCACCCTGCGAAGCTGTCCTTGAGGAAATGTAATGTTTTACCAACATCCACTTCACCAGACTCTGTAGAGAGTGTTCACTGTCATGCATACGGTGGTCACGTACTTGTCAAATGACTGCTTAATATTACTTCGGTAATCTTATTGTAAGACACAGTTTTTTGATCATTGACAATAACCTGTGTACAGCCTCTCCATATAAGAAAAGCTTTTCTAAAGTGCCATATGTGCCCTTCTTCAGTCAAATACTTTATTTACATTAGGTTATCCATTTTACGAATAGTGTAGCCATTTACTAGAAGGTGGTGGGCAAAGTTTGAATTTGTGTTATTACTCCTAAATAAATGCAGGAGTTCTTTTAACTTGTTTCAAAATTACTGCCTATTTCTCCCGCATATTTCTCACTGCAATCTCCACAAGTAAGCCGGTAAATACCGCTGCTCTGGAATTTATTCTCGTCATTCATTGAAGACTTCAGTTACAAAAGTTATATGATAGAATATTTGGTTCTATAGGCCATATGCAAAATTGGTTTTTTGAAATCGTTAATAATATTATATGTTTTTACCCAAAGAAAGAGAAAATAAAACATTTTTTGTTGTTGTAAATATTCGTCGTCCTTCATAATGCTGTTAATTTTCTTATGCTTTTCTGAAAATGTATTAGTAGATTGAAGTATTAATTGATTGATTGAATTTATTGAATTGGAATGGAATTATTGTATAAAATATGGGAATAAATAATATTTCTTTTTATTAGCCTCATTCTTCAATTGATATGCTTTCAATCTATAATTAAAGATGTTAAAGCAACAAATTTATGATCCAAAAGACGATACATATTAAAAGGAACAACAGCGCCATTATAATCGGATTTATGACAGTTGCAGGCTGAAAATACTAACTTTGAAACTGGCTGATTTCTGAATAAACATACCTACTGATCGGAGAACTACAGAGATGTATGACTTAAAGACTAATACCTTCCAGTAACACAACGTCGAATACTTACACCAATAGTTAGTAAGCTTGAAGAAAGTTGCTGATGTAGTTTCAAGTAGACAGGTAGGTTATTTCAAATCTCCACACTACAAATGATGTCTTTTCTGTGAGTAGTTCCAATTGTACAGCTGCTCGATACACCACCTCTTCTCCTGGCAGTCTTACCATTAAGCATGAAAATCTCTCTTTTCTCAATCTACGCAGAACAGATAAGCAGAATTTAGAGAACTGACCCTTCGATTTGGAATTGTTTACACTCTAAAGTGTCTTTCAAGCTGCTATCTACAAGGACATTCTGTCAAGCATCATGATTTACCGTACCTTATTTCATCCAATACCGTACAGCTCCGCATGCTATATGCTGGACAGCTACTATGTAAGAGTAAGAAATAAATTCAAACATACTATCCACAACATAATTACAAATGAGGTACTTCAAATATTTGTTCACATGGTTTCCATTAAACTTACTGAAATAAACTTCAAGATTTTCACACACGTGCCATAAAAGTATATAGGGCAGTGGAGTATAACTCCACTCACTCTTAACCTCAGCACTTGATAGATGTGATTGGTTAGGCTTGTGAGGCAGTCACTTGACTCCTGAGTGACACCCATTGAAGAGGAGGAGGTGTCGGCTCACAGCTGGTCTGGAAAATACCGTAAATATCTGTGCCCCTACAGGGAATAAAATCAAAACTCTTCAATTTACGTTAAAGTTGAACACCTCTTTGTGTTTCAACTAACAATAATGCAATGACAGTCAACACAGCCAGCGTATATGTATTTCATCAGTGCAACATGTTTCAACCTAACAGTAGGTCATCATAAGGCACTACAAGTTATATAAATTATAAAGGGAATATATAAAGCAGCCATACTGGAATTTAGATCTGAAGTTTAAAATGTGTTTAGCTTGCTGCATTACAGGCATGGTTTATATAAAAACAGTAGTATAAACAGTACTAATACGTAATAAAGACCGACCAACGATGAGGGTACAGTGGGTGATAAAATGGGTTATTTCTTCAATATTTGTGTACTGGGGAAACGCACAGACCTTCGAAATTACATAAAGGCAGCGAGATTGAATTCTGTCAAGAATATAAATATTTAGCAGTTATTTTTGATACTAGAGGAACAGACGACAAAGAAATAAGATCAAGGGTAATAAAATACGAATTAAGACATGAACCGCCAGTCTTTTTAAAAATATCGTAGAATAGTGGGTTCAGATACACACCGGCAGTTTTTTAATAGTATCATAGTATAGAGAAATCGGACATGTACCGGCTCTCTTTCTAACAACATCGTAGTTTAGTGGGTTCAGATATATAACGGCAGTTTTTTTAATAACGTTATAGTATAGCGAATTCAGACATGTACAAGTTGTCTTTTTAAAAATAACATAGTATATAGAAATCACGCATGAAACGACTGTGTTTTTAATAATATCGTTGTATAGGGAATTCAGAAATGTACCGGCTGTCTTTTTAATAATAAGATAGTATAGCGAATTCAGACATGAAACGGCTGTCTTTTTAATTAAATCATATTATATCGATTTCACGCATGATACGATTGTCTTTTTAATAATATCGTTGTATAGGGAACTCAGAAAGGTACTGGCTGTCCTTTTAATGCTATCATAGTATATCAAATTCAGACATGAAACGGCTGTCTTTTTAATAATATTAAATTAAAGCGATTTAAGACTTTTAACGGCTGTCTTCTTAATGATATAGTATATCGAATAGACATGAACCGGCTGTCTTTTTAATAATATTATTGTATATCGAATTCAGGCATGAACCTAATGTCTTTTTAATAATACTATAGTGTGTCGAATTGAGACATGAAATGTGTGTTTTTTTAACAATATCGAATTAAAGCGAATTTAGGAATGTAACGGCTGTCTTTTTAAAAATATCGAAATAAAGCGAATTCAGACATATGCCGGCTGTCTTTTAATTATATCATAGTAAATCGAATTCAGACCTGAATCGGCTCTCTTTCTAATAATATACATTTAAAGCGAATTAAGACATAAACCGGCATTCTTTTTCATAATACCATAATATACTGAATTCAGACATGAACCGGCTGTCTTTTTAATAATATTAAATTAAACGAATTCAGACATGTACCGGCTGTCTTCTTAATAATATCGAATTAAAGCGAACTCAAACATGTACCGGCTTTCTTTTTAATAAAATCATAGTATATCAGATTCAGGCTTGAAACGACTCTCTTTTTAATAATTCAATATTATATCGAATTCAGACATGAACCGACTGCCTTTTTAATAATATCGAATTAAAACGAATTCAGACACGTACCGACTGTCTTTTCAATAATATCAAAGTATATCGAATTCAAGCAAGGACCGGCTGTTTTTAAATAATATTGTATTAAGGCGATTTCAGACTTGCAACGGCTGTCTTTTTAATAATATCATAATATAATGAATTCAGACATGAACGGGCTGCCTTTTTAGTAATAAAAAATTATATCGAATTCAGACATGAACCCGCTCTGTTTTAAATAATATCGAATTAAAGCGAATTCAGACATGTACCGGCTGTCTTAATAATAATATTGAATTAACCGAATTCAGACATGCACTGGCTGTCTTTTTAATAATATCGTAGTCTACCGAATTCAGACATGAACCGGCAGTCTTAATAATAATATTGAATTAACCGAATTCAGACATGCTCTGGCTATCTTTTAATAATATCATAATGTAATGAATTGAGACATGAACGGGCTGCCTTTTTAGTAATAAAAAATTATATCGAATTCAGACATGAACCCGCTCTGTTTTAAATAATATCGAATTAAAGCAAATTCAGACATGTACCGGCTGTCTATTTAATAATATCATAGGCTACCGAATTCAGACATGTACCGGCTGTCTTAATAATAATATTGAATTAACCGAATTCAGACATGTACTGGCTGTCTTTTAATAATATCATAATATATTGAATTCAGACTTCAACCTGCTGACTTTTTAATAATATCGAATTAAAGCGAATTCAGACATGTGCCGGCTGTCTTTTTAATTGTATCGTAGTATATCGAATACATACATACCGCCTGTAACTTTAATAATATCGAACTAAAGCGAATTCAGACATATAAGTGCTGTCTTTTCAATAATATTATAGTATAGTGAATTCAGACATGTTAAGGCTGTCTTCCTAATAATATCATAGTATATCGTATTCAGACATTAACCAGCTCTCCTTTTAATAATATCATATTAAAACTAATTCAGTCTTAAACCGGTTGTCTATTTAATAATATCATAGCATACCGAATTCAGACATGAAACGGCTGTGTTTTTAATAATATCGAATTCAAGCGAAATCCGTCATGCACCGGATGTCTTTATAATAATATCATAGTATATCTAATTCAGAACTGAATCGGCTGACTTTTTAATAATATCGAATTAAAGCGAATTCAAATATATACCTGCTGTCTTTTTAATAGTATCATACTATATCAAAATGAGACATGAATCGGCTGACTTTTCAATTACAAATATATCGAATTAAAGCGAATAGAGACATGAAACGGCTGACTTCAATAATATCGAATTAAAGAAAATTCAGACATGTATCGGCTGCCTTTCTAATGATATCATAGTATATCGAATTCAGACGTGAGGCGGATGAATTTTTAATAATGTGGAATTGAAGAGAATTGAAACATGTGCTGGACTTCTTTTTAATAATATCATAGTATGGTGAATTCAGACATTTACAGGCTCTTTATTAGTAATATCATATTTTATCGAATTCAGGCTTAACCGGCTCTATTTTTAATATTATCGAATTCAACCTAGTTCAGACATGAAACGGCTGTTTTTTTAATAATATCATGGTATATGGAATACAGACATGAATCGGCTGAATTCTTAATAATATCGAATTTCAGCGTATTTAGATATGTACCAGCTGTTTTTTAATAATATCATAGTATATCGAATACAGACCTGAATCGGCTGAATTCTTAATAATATCGAATTACAGCGTATTTAGATACGTACCAGCTGTCTTTTTAATAATATCATATTATATCGAATACAGACACGTATCAGCTGACTTTTTAATAATATCGAATTAAAGCGAATTCAGACATGAACGGGCTGTCTTTTTAATAATATGGAAATAAACCGAATTCAGACATGTAACGGCTGTTTTTAAAAATATCGTATTATATCGGAAATTGCTGCCTTTGAAATATTTCCGAATTAAAGCGAATTGAGACAAGTACCGGCAGTTTTATAATAATATTATAGTTTATTGAATCAGACATTAAACTTTATGTCTTTTTAAAAATTTCGAATTTAAGCGAATTGACACATGTCCCGGCTGTCTTTTTAATAATATCATACTATAGTGAATTGAGACATGTAACGACTGTCTTGGAAATAATTTGGAATTAAAGCGAAATGAGACATGTAAAGGCTGTCTTTTAATAATATAAGTGTGTATCAAATTCAGACATTGTAACAGCTGTCTTTTTAATAATATCATAGTATAGTGAATTCAGACATGTAGCGGCTGCGTTTTAATAATATCATACTATATGAATTCAGACATGAAACCAGGTTTCTTTTTAATAATATCGAATTAAGCGAACTTAGATATACCGATCGTCTTTTTACTATTATTATAGTAAAGAGAATTCATATATGTACAACCTGCTTCTTTAATAATATCATAGTAAAGCGAATTCAGATACTGATCTTTAATAGTGTAGAATGAAAGGGAATTCAGACATGAACCGGTTGTCTTTTTAATAATGTCATAGAATGTCGAATTCAGGCATGAAATGACTCTTTTTAATAATATCCTATTATATCGAATTCAGACATGAACCGGGTGTCTTTTTAAGATTATAGAATGAAAACGAATTCATTCATGTTCCAGCTTTCTTTTTAATAATATCATAGAATAACGAAATCAGACATTAAACGGCCGTCTTTTTAATAATAGAGAATTAAACGAATTCAGACATATCGGTTGTCTTTTTAATAATATAAAAGTGCAATGAATTCAGACATATCCCGGTTGTCTTATTAATAATAGCATAGTATATCGAATTCAGATATGAACTGGCTCTATTTTTAATAACATCGAATTAAAGCGAATTCAGACTGGAACCGGACGTATCTTTAGTAGTATCATAGTACATTGAATTAAGACATGTACCGGCTGTCTTTTTAATAATATCATAGTATATCGAATTCAGACATGAACCTGCTGACTTTTTAATAATATCGAATGAAAGCGAATACAGACATATAAAGGCTGTCTTTTTAATAATATCATAGTATATCGAATTTATATATGTACGGGCTGCATTTTTAATAATTTCCAATTAAAGCGAATTCAGACATATAAAGGCTGTCTTTTTAAAAATACCATAGTATATCGAATTCGGATATGTACTGGCTGTCTTTTTAATAGTATCGAATTACAGCGAATTCAGACATTTGCTGGCTGTCTTTTTAATGATATCCTAGAACATCGAATACAGACATGAACCGGCTGTAATTTTAATAGTATCAAATTAAATCGAATTCAAACATATAAAGGCTGTCTTTTTAATAATATCATTGTATATGGAATTCAGATATGTACTGGCTGTCTTTTTAATATAATCGAATTAAAGCGAATTCAGACATATAAAGGCTGTCTTTTTAATAATATCATATTATATCTAATTCAGATATGTACTGGCTGTCTTTTTAATAGTATCGAATTATAGTGAATTCAGACATTTGGTGGCTGTCTTTTTAATGATATCATAGAACATCGAATACAGACATGAACCGGCTGTAATTATAATAGTGTCAAATTAAATCGAATTCAAACATATAAAGGCTGTCTTTTTAATATCATAGTATATCGAATTCAGATATGTACTGGCTGTCTTTTTAATAATATCGAATTATAGCGAATTCAGACATATAAAGGCTGTCTTTTTAATAATATCATATTATATCGAATTCAGATATGTACTGGCTGTCTTTTTAATAGTATCGAATTATAGCGAATTCAGACATTTGCTGGCTGTCTTTTTAATGATATCATAGAACATCGAATACAGACATGAACCGGCTGTAATTTTAATAGTATCGAATTAAATCGAATTCAAAAATATAAAGGCTCTCTTTTTAATAATACCATAGTATATCGAATTCAGATATGTACTGGCTGTCTTTTTAATAATATCGAATTAAAGCGAATTCAGACATATAATAATATCATATTGTAGTGAATTCAGACATGTACCTGTTGTCTTTTTAATAATATCACATTATAACGAATTCAGAAATTAACCGGCTGTCCTTTTAATAATATCGAATTAAATCGTCTTCAGTCATACACCAGCTGTCTTTTTAATAATATGGTTGTATAATGAAATCGGAACATGTATCGGATGTCTTTCAAAAATATCGAATTAATGCGATTTCAGACATGTACTGTCTGTTTTTTAAATAATATATTATGTCGAAGGAGCATTCGACGCAGCCT
>JGI24697J35500_11274922_pt1 | contig 13993 bp, 11 predicted proteins | sample TergutMp193P1_FD_35500 | JGI IMG/M metagenome (IMG submission 35500) | reverse complement strand
AGTTTATTGAGCAGACAACACCGCAAATAGTAATGCTTGATTATAGCCAAAGAGAAGTATTTCGTGCAGGACTATACCCACCAATAGGTAGCGATAGCTACCATGATGATGCATGGCTGACAACATTCCATAACAATGAAAACATTAACGAAATAACTTATATGCGTATTGACCGCAATGTAAGATTTTTCATCGAAATGTTTGAAAGTATTGAAAGATATGACCTTTTTGAATATGTTTTAGAAAGAGGTTTTTATTGTGAAGAGAGACTTTATTTCTTTGAACGCGTTAGAGATATAATAAACTTTACAAATTACAGTGTAGATAACATTATGCGTGCTTCTATAGACTTTAAAACTGGTGATGTAAGAATATCAGTTATAGAAGATTTGCCAAATAGTAGAACTGGCTCAATAGTAAACGATTATAGATTTACAAATATACGCCCAGTAGCAGGACAAACTTGGAATTGGGTTGGACTTCATAACGGAAGACTTCACCAAGGAATTTTACAATTAACACATTTCTATGATTTTTATGGAAGCCAATTACCACCACTTCAAGCAAGATTTCGTGCTATGTATAGAGGAATGGCAACTCCTCTTCCAACAAGTCCAAGGTTGCTTCCAAATATTTATGAAGTAGAATATGCAGAATATCCGAAACAATAACAAAAAATAAGAAACATATAAAGTAACACACCTAAAAATAACATACACCTAGCTTTAAACTATTAGCCTTAGCAATTCAAAAATAAAAAGAGCCTGCAATAGGCTCTTTTTGATTAAGCAATAGCAAATATACTATCTTCGGTTGTGTTTATATAGCTATTTTCAGATTTTAGCTGTTCATTTTTAAAACTTTCTATTGTATCTGTTGCAGCATTAAAAAGTTTATAATAAGCTTCTTCGTAAGCTTCCATTGCATACTCATCATTTTCCAGCTCAATAAAAAGTGTTTCTGCTTCAAGGTGAGCATTTTTTATAACCGCCAACCCTCTTTCTTGATTGTTTAACAATTGTAAATACATATCTTTATAAGTCATTTGAGACCCCTCCATAAATTTTTATTTTTTTAAAATGCCTAAAGTATAACGTATGCTAAAACTACACCTTGGCTATGTTGAATTAAAAATAGTAAGTTGATTTTATAATTTTTTTTCTTTCAAAGCTTGCAAGCGTTTATTCCCTGTAATTAATTACTATGTAAGTTTATCACAATTGTCTTCGTTTGTAAAATCTTGTGTGTCTGAAATGGCGTATAAAGCAATAATATAGGAATTCAAAGGGCTTTGTTGCGAAAAATAAGAAAAAAGGCTTGACTATTGGAAAGTTTAGTGCTATAATAAATGGGACAAGCTTAAAAAATGAGAATATGAAGAGCATTTTTTTAAATGAAGCTAAACTTAAATAAAGGAGTGGGCAGTTTATGAATTATGTAAAAATAAATCCATTTGGACTTATTGGCAATGGCGGCGGCGGTTTCTTTGATGGCAGAGATTAAAAATTATGAAAAGAGGAACTTTATGAAAAATATAGTAAATATTAGACCATTTGGACTTATTGGCGGCGGTGGTTTCGATAATATGGGTCGGGATTAACTTATGAAAGAGAATTCCGAAGCAGAAATCAAATTAATAATAGAGTTTTCTAAACTTGGAGGAAACTTAAACCCTAAAGCTGAAGAAATCTTAAAAAAGAAAATAAATAAATATTTAAAAGATAATGGCGAAGCCGATGCAATCTTGCTTGATGTTTTAAGGCTGCTTAAAATATATAAAATAGAGCGTGAATTTAGCGAATTAGGATTGCTACATAAAATTTCAGAAACTAGTAAAATTGCTATACCTATTGTAGAAAGACTTATGCTTACTTCTATAGAAAAATGGTCTTTTTATGATATATTTATCGCTCAAATTGTTTGTAGCTTTACTCAATCTTTTGAAGAAGCAGAAGAGTTGACTAAAAAAGCTTTTATCGCATTAAAAAATTTTGAAAAAGAAAAGCCTGTTAATAAAATTAAATTTTACTTTCATGCTAACAATACATACAGATTATTAAAAGCAAAATTTTTTGAGATAGAAAGCTCCAAAGAACAAGAACGCTCTGAAAGTTTGAAAAACTTATTTAATCACCATTTAGAAAATAGTCTTAAAATTCTCAAAAATTTAAATGATGAAGAGCTAAAATTTTGGGAACATACTCTTAATATAAGAGTTGCTATAATGGAGAAAAGCTCAAATAAAGTAGTTCAGCATATGCGGCTTTTAAAAGCTATGAAAAAATATAATAAATCATATGAAATTATTAGAGATGAAGTAGCTGAGTATAGCTTTCACCCAGGCTTTGGCGAGCTTGCGGAAGAACATTTTAATATAATGGTTGGCTCTAATATTAGAAAATTGCGAACTAAATTAGAAGTTAAAGCAGATGATATTGAAGATTTTCTAGGCTTTAAAGAAAACTATTTTAATAAAATTGAAAGAGGCGAGCAAGGGCTTTCAAACTACAACACCGCAAAGCTTGCAAGGTTTTTTAATATAACTACCGATGAACTAATTTACGGAAAGCGATAAAACTTAAAAACAGAAAGAGCCTATAGGCTCTTTTTAAACTTTCTGCAAGATACCCAATTTATTGAATTTTTAAAATCTCAGCTTCAAATTGGTCTACTAACTGTGCAAAATTTTTCAAAGCAGCTTCTATAGGCTCTTTTGTAGTTAAATCTACACCAGCAGCTTTTAAAAGGTCTACTGAATAACCACTATTCCCAGCTTTAAGCATATTTAAATAAGCATTTATAGCAGGGGCACCCTCTTTTTTAATTTTCTCAACTATAGCTACCGAAGCACAAAAACCAGTTGCATATTGATAAACATAAAAACTTCTATAAAAATGAGGTATCCTAGCCCAGCCAAATTCTGCACCAGAAATAAATTCAACATTTGAACCTAGCTCTTTCTTGCTTAAATCTAAGAAAACTTCATTTAATTTTTCAGTAGTTAAAGAACCCTCTTTTGCTAGCTCATGAACTTCTTTTTCAAATGCTGCAAATGTTACTTGTCTAAAAAGGGTATTTCTAAAACTGTCTATTCTTTCATTTAAAAGGTACGCTCTTTTTTTAGGGTCTGTAGTATTTTCTATTAAATATTCATACAAAAGTGCTTCATTTACTGTAGAAGCTATTTCTGCTAAGAAAATTGTATAGTCTGAATAAATTTTCGGCTGTGTTTTATCGGTGAAATAGCTATGCATTGCATGCCCCATTTCGTGAGTTAAAGTAAACATATCGCCTATTGTATCATTAAAATTCATTAAAATATATGGATGCACACCCGGCACACCCGCACTATAAGCACCGGAAGATTTGCCTGTGTTTTCATAAACATCTATCCAGCGGCTTTCAAAAGCGGTTTTGGCCATTTCAAAATATTCTTCGCCTAAAATTTTTAAAGATTTAAGAACAGTGCTAACTGCTTCTTCATAGCTTATTTTATTATCTGCCCCTTTCACTAGAGATACAAAATTATCATAGTTATAAAGAGTGTCTAAGCCTAATACTTTTTGGCGGATTTCTGAAAATTTATGAAGTGGCTTTATATTTGCCGCTACTGTTTCTAAAAGATTATTATAAACTGCCAAGGGGATGTTGTTTTGAAAAAGTTTCATTTCTATTGGAGAATTATAATTTCTTATATGTGCCATTACTCTATCTTTTTTCAAATTTTCTATAAATGTTTGCGTTATAGTGTTCTTTTTGCTAGCGTATTCTTTCATAGTGTTTGTGGAAGCATTTTTTCTAAGCTCTCTATCATCACTTTCTGCAAAAAATCTAGCACTGCTATGTGTTAGCTTGTGTAAATTTCCATCTTTATCTTTAACATCTTCAAAAGATATATCGGCATTGTTTATCATACTGTAAATATTGCTTGAAGCGGGGGCAATCTCGCCAAGCTTAGCTAGTATAGCTTCTTCACTATCACTAAGTTTGTGTGCTTTTTGTCTCAATAAATCATCAAAATAATGTGCATAAATTGCTAAGCTTTCTTCTTTTGCTAAATTTTGAAGCTCATCACCAATGGTTAATAATTCTGGCTCAATAAAACTAGTTACCGCTTCAAAAGCTGAATTCAATTTAAAAAACTGACCTTTTAAAGCTTGGTTTTCGCCTATTCTAGTATCTTCATCGGATTTAACAAATGAATAAAGCCATAGCAAACCAATTTTTTTGCTCAAATCTTCATACAATTCAAAACATTTTTTAAGCTCGCCAGCAGTTCCCAACTTGCCTTTAAAGCTATGGAAAGCCTCCATTTTTTCTTGAACTTCTTTTATAGTATTATGAAATTCTTTATCCGAGTTGAATACATCTGTTAAATCCCATTTGTATTTTTCTTCAATATCTTTTCTATCTCGCATATGTTTCCTCCAAAAATTTTAGATTTTTTAAATGTATATACTATCATAACATATTATAGCAAATAGTGTCAAGCTAAAAATTTATTTTCTGTTGACTTTTTTATTAAAATACTGTACAATTGAATGTATGCTAATGTGTAGTATAGATGAAAAAAAGTTTTATTGACTGGGGGAATATAAGATATGCTTGCACAAGTTTCAAACGAATATGGTACGATAAGTATAGAAGAAGAAGTAATCGCTAGAGTTGCAGGAAACGCCGCAATGGATAGCTATGGCGTTGTTGGCATGGGGGCTAAAAGCCTTAAAGACGGCATAATCCATCTTCTCAAAAGAGAAAATTTAACTAAAGGTGTAAATGTTTATATAATAGATGAAAAATTAACTATAGACTTGCATATAATTGTTGAACATGGCACAAATATACCAGCCATTGCCGAAGCTTTGATTGAAAGCGTTCGCTATAAAGTTACTGAATTTATAGGGTTAGATGTTGAACATATAAATATAAACGTCGTTGGCGTTAGAGTTTGAGAAGAGGTGTGAAAAGCAATGAAACTTTTAACTATAGATGGTCATTTTTTAAGAAAGGCGATAATTCACGCCGTTAATAAACTGGAAGAAAATAAAGAGATTGTAAATTCTCTTAATGTGTTCCCAGTGCCCGATGGAGACACAGGAAACAATATGGCAGCAACTGCCCAGTCCGCAGCAAAAGCAGTTGCAGCCCTTGAAACAGAAAATATTTATGAAGTTGCAAAGGCTGCTTCTTCAGGGGCTTTAAGAGGGGCTAGGGGCAATTCTGGTGTTATACTTTCTCAACTTTTTAGAGGATTTGCAAAAGGGCTAGAGGGGAAAAAAGAAGCGACAGCTTATAATATAAGCAACGCTTTTTTAGCTGCAACAGAAGCTAGCTACAAAGCGGTAATGAAGCCAAAAGAGGGCACAATTTTAACTATCGGAAAATCTTTAGCACTTGCAGGCGAAGAATTAGCAAAAAAAGAAGAAGATATAAAAGAACTGCTTAAAGGAATGTTAGCCTCTGCCCATAAAATGCTAATTAAAACTGAATTTATGCTTCCAGAGCTAAGAGCCGCAGGCGTTGTTGATTCTGGCGGTAAAGGGCTTCTTTATATGATTGAGGGTATGCTTGAAGCAGACTATTCTTTAGAAGTTAACTTAAAAACACCTATCGCTTTAAAAGAAACGGTAATGAATTCAGCTTTTGCAAGCGGGGAAATAGATATAGAATTTGGCTATTGCACAGAAATGTTTATAGACCTTGAAACGGGTGTGAACCGCCTAAAATTTGAAGATGTTGAAGACCCTCTCAAAAAATTTTTAGACACTATGGGAGATTCAATAGTATTAGTCGGCGATGAAAATATCGTTAAAATACATATCCATACGAACGACCCTGGGCTAGTTATGCAAAAAAGTTTAACTTATGGGCAGCTTTCAAATATTAAAATTGAAAATATGCGTTTGCAACATGAAGAACTAGTTAGCTTTGCACCTAATGTGAAAACGAGCACAACCGCAAAAACTAGCAAACCAGCTAAAAAAACACCTAAAGAACCAGAAAAGCAATTAGGCATTATAGCGGTTAGCTCTGGAAAGGGGTTTACTAATATTTTAGAAGGCTTAGGCGTTGATTATTGTATTTCTGGCGGGCAAACTATGAACCCCTCCACAGAAGATTTTCTTTCAGCTATAGAAAAAGTTAACGCTAAAGAAATTATTATTTTACCGAACAATTCAAATATAATTTTGGCAGCAGAGCAAGCAGCTAAAATAGAAAAATCTAAAAAAATATATGTGATACCTTCAAAAACTGTGCCACAAGGTGTATCGGCAATGTATAGCTTTAATCCCGATGCTAAAACGAGCGAAGCTATTAAAAGCATGGAAACTTCCGCAAAAAACACTGCCACAGGGGAAGTTACATTTGCTGTGAGAGATACAACAATAGACGGGCTAGCTATAAAAAAAGATGATATTTTATGCATTTTAAACAACAAAATAATAGACGTTAAAAAAACACCTAAAGAGGGGGCAGAAGTAATTTTAGCGGCTATGTTAAAAGATGAGTGCGAGTTTATAAATATTTATTATGGCGAAAATGGCACAGAAATAGAAGCAAAAGAACTTAAAAACTTCACAGAAAAATTAAATGATAGTGTAGAAATAGAAATTCACAGCGGAAACCAACCGCTATACCACTATATTATTTCCGCAGAATAATTAAACTAACGGTTGTATATGCTTGATTTTTGAACAAATTGCATTTATAATAAAAGTCTCAGGAAAATAAGTTTAAGCAGCTTCATTAAGTTGTAATTATATCTGTTAGATATTGAAGCTTCTTAAACTTCGTTTCTAAAAGTATAACCAAAATCAAACAGAGAGGTTTTATGAAAAAGAAAAACGAACGAACTTTCCAAATTAAAAGCAAGAAAAAAATTATTGCAGGCGTTATTATTGCGGGTGTAGTTGTTGGCGGTTTAGTTCTTAGCCAAAGTGGTGTGCAAGCGGGTGCAGGCGGTGGAATAGCACCATACGTGCAAGCTTATGAAGTGAGAAGAAATACACTAGAATCAACTATTACCGCCCAAGGCGAAGTTTCATTGCTTCAGTTTACAGTTGCAAGCATAGAAAATACTCTTGAAGTTGCAGAAGTTTTAATAAACCAAAATGACGAAGTTTCAGAAGGGCAGCCGCTAATCCGCTTCAACACAAATATGACAGACAGGCAAAGAGAGCGTGAAAGGCTGCAAAGCCAACTAAGAGACACAGAATTAATGCTAGCAAGCCAACAAGTGCAATTAAACAATATGCAAGTGGGACCGACTAGCTTAGAAATTGAAAATGCAACACTGCAAGTGAGGCGTGCCGAGCAAGCCCTTGAAGATGCACAGTTCGCTTTAAACCAATTTGAAATAAACCTTGAATTGCAGCAAAGAGAATTAGAGCCGCTGCAAATTAGCTTAGAAAATGCTATTGCAAATATTGCAAATGCAGAAGCTCAAGTTACAAGTGCCGGAATTCAGCTAAGCACAGCTATAACAGGTGTAAGCACTGCTGAGAGCACTTTTTTAAATACTCAAATATTGTATAATGCAGGCGGTGTTACTAGAAACCAGTTAGAACAAGCCGAAACTGCTCTTGAAAACGCTGTAAGGCAAGTGGAACAAGCTGAAAATAGCCTTGAAAACGCTGTAAGGCAAGTAGAACAAGCTGAAAGAAACGTGCAAGATATTGAAACGAGACTTACTATAACAGCTCAGCAAATAGAAAATAGCGGAAACCAAAGAGAACAATTAATAAGAAACATTTCAGCCGCTGAAGATAACGTACGCATTTCAGAGCTTAGCTTAATTGATTTAAGAAATAGAACGAGCCACGCACAAAATTTAAATGCGATTAGCCAACAAGAAATAGCAATTCAAAGAACAGGCGTTGCAATTGAAGAAATAAGAAGAAATATAGCAATATTAGATGATGTTGAAGAATATTTATACGCCCCAACGAGCGGCACTATAACAGCTATAAACGTTTCGCAAGGCTCTCTGGCACAAGCCCGCCAACCCCTTGTACATATTTCTAACGCTGAAGATTATGTGCTTCGTGCATTTGTAAATGAACGCCATGCCGCTGGCCTAGCCCTTGGGCAGCAAGTGTTAATTGAAGGTTCTATCTTAGGAAATAACTATCTTTTCGGAACTATAGAAAGCATTTCTAACATAGCAACTACTACACAAGTTGGCGGCGTTGTGGAACGTGTTGTGCCTATAGAAATTGCCGTTTCAGATGATAGTATTTTAATACCGGGTGTAACTTTAGATATTACAGTAACTACAGATGTTCGTGAAAATGTTGTTTCTTTGCCTATCCTTTCAACTTTAGTAGATTCTTCTAATGGTGAATCTTTTGTGTTCGTTATAAATAATGAAAATGTGCTTAGTATACGCAATATAGAAATTTTAACTTATGCTGATATGTATGTTGAAGTAGTTGGAATTAATGAGGGTGAAAGAATAGTTCTTCAGCCACAGCCAACTATGGATGATGGTATAACAGTAAATATTGTAGACTAGCCTTTTTTAAACATTAAAACCCTAATTAAGATAGCCCATCATTTGGGCTTTTCAAGGGTGAGTTTTTAGAGATACCCAATAAGGAAAACTGAATTATTATGAAAAACGAAAACATTATAGAAGTTAAAGGGCTAAGAAAAATTTATAAAACAGGTAAGTTAGAATTTGAAGCATTAAGAAGCGTAAATTTTACAATAGCTAAAAAAGAGTTTGTCTCTATTATGGGGAAAAGCGGCTCTGGAAAATCTACACTAATGAATATTCTAGGCTGTTTAGATACTATAAGCCATGGTGAATATATTTTAGATGGTGAAAATGTAGCAGGGCTTTCAGCGAACCGCTTAGCAACTGTTCGCAATCAAAAAATCGGGTTTATATTTCAATCTTTTAATCTTTTGCCTAAGCTAACCGCAATGCAAAATGTGGAGCTTCCTATGGTTTATGCAGGCGTTAAATCTTCTGTAAGAAAAAAAGTTGCAGAAGAAGCATTAGACAGAGTTGGGCTTCATAAATGGTTTCACCACAGACCAAATGAAATGAGCGGCGGGCAAAAACAGAGAGTAGCCGTTGCAAGGGCTCTAGTAAACAAACCCGCAATACTTCTAGCAGATGAGCCAACAGGAAATCTAGACACCCGCTCTACAGAAGATATTATAGCAATTTTTCAACAGCTAAATAAAGACGGTGCAACAATTGTAATAGTAACCCATGAGCCAGAAGTTGCAGAGCACACAAAAAGAACAATTACATTTAAAGATGGGCAAATAATTTCAAATGAAATTATAGAAAACCAACAAATAGCAACTTATGTGCCACCCGATGATTGGCAAGACTAGCCACTTGCAGCGGGGCATAATGATTGGAGAACTCCCCCCTATGAAAAAATACATAGATAGTATTAACTCAGCAATAAATAGCGTATTAGCATATAAGCTTCGCTCCACTTTAACTATGCTCGGTATAATAATAGGAATTTCAGCTGTAATATTAATTACAAGCATAGGCGATGGTGTTTATCGCTCAATTTATGCAGAAATGAATGAATTTAATATGAGTTCCATTATGGCTATGGCTAGAAATATGCAGCCAACAATAGATATTGAAGATGTTTCAGCAATATCTAACTTGCCAAATATATTGGGCGTTTCTACCGTTTCAGAAATTCATAATCTTTATTTCCCGCTTAGGGGTGGGTCTGAAGCCCATAGAGACACCTTAATTGGATTAGACCATAACTATACTATGATTGAAAATATTAGTATGCTCTATGGTCGTTTTTTTTCTGAGCAAGATTTTATAAATGCTTCATATGTTACTGTTATAACGTCTACTACTAGCTTAGATGTTTTTGGAACTATAAATAGTGTAGGTATGAATTTAGATATTGAGGGTCGGTTTGGCAGGTTTTCTCCACTAGTTATAGGCATAATAGATTTTGATGAAGATTCCCTTTCAGCCTTTGGAACACCTTTTGGGCAATCTTTTGCAACTATGCCCGCAACAACTGTTGCTAATAGAGCTGGGAGAGAGGGAATTTTCCATCAAATACAAATTATTCTTGAAAACCCAACACTTAGCATGGCAACTTCAGACCAAATAGCAAGGCTTCTAAACTTAAGACACGACACAGAAGACGCTTTCATGATAATGAGCTTAACAACAGTAGTAGATGGAATAGACGCAGTCTTAATGGCTATTACCGCTTTTATTACTTTCGTTGCAGGCATTTCGCTTTTTGTTGGCGGGGTTGGCGTTATGAATATTATGATGGTAACAGTTACAGAAAGAACGAAAGAAATAGGAATAAAAAAATCGCTAGGGGCCACAGGCACACTTATTAGGCTTCAATTTGTAGCAGAATCTATTATAATAACCGTTTCGGGTGGTATAATAGGCATTATTTTTGGGCTTTTAGCAGCTCATTTTGTGGCAAATATTATTACTAGCATTTCACCGCTTTCAATTAATATGGTAATAGCCCAGGGGCCTATTGTTATATCTGTGTTAGTTAGTATATTTATAGGCGTTATCTTTGGAGTTGTGCCTGCTGGAAAAGCGGCAAATTTAGACCCTGTGGAAAGTTTAAGGTATGAATAATGAATATATTTGATTTATTTTCAGCTTCTTTTGAATCTATAAAAGCAAATAAAATGCGGGCAGGCTTCACTATGTTTGGTATAGTAGTCGGCATTATGAGTGTAGTAATGATTACTAGCATAGGCGATGGGCTCAGCAACACTATAGACGACCAATTTGCAGACTTCGGATTAGATGAGATTACAATTAGCCACACTTCAGCAGTGCGGGAAATAGAATGGCACGAAAGGCTTAATAAAAGCGACGCTGAATTTTTAAGAAATCACCCAGAAATAAGCCACGTTACCATAAATTCAAACACAACTTTTCAAAATGCAATAGACCAAATCGGAACTACAGATATGAGAGCCGCCCAGTTACAAGGTGTAGATGAATATAGAGCCTTTTTTTCAGAAAATTCATTAATAAGAGGGCGAAATATAACCTATTTAGATGTTTTAAATAGAAACCACGTTGCTATTATAGACCAAATGGCTGCTTTTTCAATATTTGGCACTGAATATGTGCTCGGAAGAACTTTAGAAATTCGCACAAACTCTGGAATGCGTTCTTTTGAAATAGTCGGCATTTTAGAAGCAGACGATGCAATGGGCTTAATGGAGATGTTTGAAATGCCATTTGAAATAAGAGTTCCTATAACTATCGTTTCAGACCTTTCAAACTCTGGCAATGTAGTAGGAAATATAAGAGTTAGGCTTTATAATAGAGATAATGTGCAATATATTGCACCAAATTTAATAAATTTATTAGAGCTTAGAAAAAACGCACAAGATATTTTTCAAACACAGAGCACAGCAGGCATGCTAGAACAAATTGGAGATATTGTTTCACTTTTCACTATTTTCTTAACTGTAGTAGCTAGTATTAGCCTTTTAGTTGGTGGAATAGGCGTTATGAACATTATGTTAGTTTCAGTAACCGAAAGAACACGTGAAATAGGAATTAAAAAATCATTAGGGGCTACTAACAATACAATACAAATGCAATTTCTAATAGAAGCTGCCACTTTAACCGTGCTCGGCGGCATAATAGGCATAATTCTAGGCTTAAGCGGTGGTGCATTAATAGGAATGCTCGTTTATTTACTTTTAGATTTAACATTAATGCCAACTGTAGATTTAATAATGATTACTATAATTGTTTTAATATCGGCTTCTGTTGGGCTTTTATTTGGTGTTTACCCTGCAAGAAAAGCTTCCCTTTTAGACCCAGTGGAAAGCTTAAGATTTGATTAACGCCCTCTATAAACTTTAATTCTTTGAAAGCATCGCTATTTAAAAATTATTAAATTGGGTATCTCTAAAACTAAAAAAACCGCTTAATTAAGCGGTTTTCTATTTTTTCCATAACAAAGTACATCTATCGTTGTGTTAAGAATTTTTGCAACCTCCATTAATTTGTAAATAGATAAGTTATTTTCTCCTCTTTCTACTGCATTTAAATGGCTGTCGGTAATATTTAAAGGCTCTGTAACATCTACAACAGCTATATTTTGCTGCTCACGTGTTCTTCTAATATTATCACCAATAAATATAGTGCTTTGTGCTTCATTTAGATAAAAATCTGGGTGGTCGCTATATTTTGCGACTTCTTCCCTCATAATTCTATATCTTTGCTTATCCCCTACTTCTTTAAGAAGAGCTAAGCTTTTCATTACTTCATCTGTATCTTTATCCCAAAGGGCTATTCTTATAAATATTATAAGTTCATATTTTCTAGCTTGCTCACCCTCTGATTCACATATTTTTAAAGCTTCGCTCGTATTGTATTTGAAAAGAGTTTTTAATTTCTCATATCTTTCTGCTTTCTTAACTTCATTAAGTTCAAAAAAACTAGCGTATAATAACCTGCTTGAAATATTTGAATAAATATTAAATTTAGATTTATTAGCTCTTTCCTTACTTCTATGTTGTTTTATTGCTCTTAAAATTTTACTTGAAAATTTATCAGCTTCTTCAAAAGTATTAGTATAAGAAAGTACAAGCTCTGCAATATTTATATCATAATCATGCCAGTTTTCTATGTGAGTATAATTAAGCCTTTGTATTATAGGCTTTGAGATAAAGCAAAGGTCTCTAAAATCTGCTTGGCTATAATTTTTTTCAAATATATCTAAAATTCTTAAAACATCTAGCAACTGGGGTGTAGTTCCTCCAGTATCTCTAAAATATTTTTTTATTTTATTTTCTAGAGATTTAAATTCTCTATGCTCTGAACCAAAATTGCCACCAAGACCAGAAAATATCTTTAAAAGGCTATATTCTAATTTTTTTTCTTCTTCTGAAGTTACATCCATTTATCTCCGCCCTCAGAACCCATATTAAATGGATTTAAAAATGCTATAAATTTAATTGGCTTAAACATTTTCTATGCTCTCCTTTCATATATTTTTTATTCTTTCAACTACATCCATTTATCTCCGCCCTCAGAACCCATATTAAATGGATTTAAAAATGCTATAAATTTAATCGGATTAAACATTTTCTGTACTCTCCTTTCATAATATTTTTTATTTTAGAAAATCCAGTTAATAACCTATTATAACCGAGAATGAACTAAAATATATTAAAATTTTTTATATATTTTAAAATTTAAAGCCATTACCATAAAAATTCATTAGATTTGTTTATAATATCTATGGCTCGCTTTCTAAATAACTTTATGAGAAAGGGTTCCATAATCTGTCTCATACTCTGCTCATATGTTGTAGTCTTTTCTAACTCTCTTCTAGGGAACTAACCCCCTATAATTAGAATGCTCTATTTCATTTGCAAAAAAGCTGTATAACTGAAAAGAAAATGCAGCTAAAATTCCAATAAAAAATATTGAAATAAGCTTATACAGGCTTTTCATTTTTTCACCTCCTAGTCCTCGCTAGGATTTTAAACTTACTCTTGAATTTATTTATATACGATAATAAGTTTGAATAATTTTTTATATTCTACTAGCCAAAATAGGCAAAATTATCGCAAGAACAAGAACAAGAACAAGAACAAGAACAAGAACAAGAACATTATAGCATAAAAAAAAAAAATTGTCAATGCTTTAAGAAAAATTTTAAAAAAATTTTGAGTTGTCTTTTTTTAGAATTTAAAAATTAAATTACACCAAAAAGTTAAATAATTATTAATCTTAGCCTGAAAGTTTGTCTAATAAAACCCTTAAAGTCTATGTTGGAATAATCTTTATTTATCACAACTAAAAAGATTTTGTAAATATCTGTCTTTGTGATATAATTATATAATAAAATCACAAAGGAGAAAAAAGAGCATGAAAAGATGGAACGAAGAAAATTTTAAATATAATATTGAGGGGGCAAAAAATAATAACCAATGTGATAAAGTTAACACATTATTAAAAAAAATTGAAAAATTTGAAAAC
>JGI24697J35500_11274923_pt1 | contig 14121 bp, 7 predicted proteins | sample TergutMp193P1_FD_35500 | JGI IMG/M metagenome (IMG submission 35500) | reverse complement strand
GAAGAAGAAGAAGAAGAAGAAGAAGAAGAAGAAGAAGAAGAAGAAGAAGAAGAAGAAGAAGAAGAAGAAGAAGAAGAAGAAGAAGAAGAAGAGGAGGAAGACAAAACACTGCATTTAAATATCTGAAACTAATAAGAACTGAATTTTCCTAGGCTCAGAGACCAGAGACTGTTACTTCTCCCTACCTCCATCATTAGGGACAAATATGTTGACTCTATGGTGACAAGGCTATTTGTCCACAAACAACATGGTTTTATTTTGAAATTCGGACATTGCACAAACCTGACTCCCTTCATTCATGTTGCTGGTTCTCACTGAATATAAATTAGCTTCCAATCAGAACTCACCAATCTAGCACTTGTTTGATCAAATATGTCTACGATAAATAAAATCATATGGTGAAAGTTGATGCACATACATGCACATGCAAGCAAATATATATAGGGGTATGCCAGCTGTATGCTACAAAAACAAAGTGATTGATATCTCTATGCTGAATATGTACTCAGTGATTAAAAGTGACAGACAACACTAAGACTCTCCTCAAACTACTGCAACAGCACATTTTGCTGCAGTCTTCTACAAACAAAGGCATCATGTCTTGGGTTTAAATCTTGGTCCACGACAAACTTTCCAGACTGAGTCTCCTTGTGATATTCTTTACATGGCACCAGAAATAAGTTGGGGCAGTACCTAATATTAGGCCAAGACCAGTTCTGTCCACATCTATCAGTTCATTTTTGACAGACCATCCTAATATTTAGTGGCACACAGCATGAGGTATTGACAGAATCATTAAATAGACTGTAAATTAATGAATTCAGAGACATCAGAAGTGTACTAAATATAGGAGGAGCAATTTGCTGCAAAAGCAAAGTCAGACCATTCAATATTGTATGAACTTCCAACAGACAAAATCAATATACATGCTACCTCCTAAATCTAACATGATCAAAGATCTTGTTGGAGAATACGGTGTGAACAACTGTGAACAATAGCGAGGCACACAAGGAACTAAAACAGCAATGCACAAATCCTACAGTGATACGGTGAACCGATTGGAACAACTTACAACACATAACACCACCCTCATGGAAGAAACCAGTTGTACGAAGCACACTAAAGACTAAGTGTCACCACAAAAGTTCCACAGTGACCAACAAGTACAGTGCCAGCAAGTATTGGGATACAATGAATAGCTATTCTACCAGCTAGTGACTGTGCCAGAAAACCGCACATAGACTGAGTGAGACAAACAATACTACACCTACAGATACACACCAACCAGAAGACAGACCATAATAACCTATAAATACACAGGAACCCCAGATACAAGTAAGTACTAGTTTTCACACATTCTTCCCGTAGCATCCCACACCAATATTGCCTTAATGTGCCACTAGTAATACTCCTAGGATTTCCTACACACTTCTTTTCTCCATCCCCCACAGGCGATAACCGGTTTCACCAAGGTCACACACAGTCCTCTCCACAAAAAACAACTCCAAAAAGGGAAGAAGGAAGCGACATGCAATTAGGCCAGACCCTTATGAAGATACTTCATGCAGCTTCCCCAAGATGGGACCCTCATTTGTTCTAAGTTTTGATATTACATGGTTATACCTTTATGTACTATTTAAGTGGTTCACCCACACACCCAATATAGGGGTATTATGTTCTAACAGGGGTTTGATGTCGAGATCTCTTCATCAACATGCCGTCATGCGAATTATATAGAACAATCTTAATTGTTTTGACTGAAAGAAACATGATGAGGGCCACTGCTGATCGAAAAATGTATTTTTTAGGTTATTAAGAATATAACATCTAATTAGACATACGTAGTTGTGTTCTTGACTACATACCCTCTTATTAGTTTATATACACACAACGGGGATGGCACACTTCAAAGTTGCTGTAGGTGTTTATATACTTTCAAAAACATCTAACCAGCAGTGCACATTCAAATGGATGCCTCTGACTGGACTAAGCCATGCTTTCAAGCACACACATGCCAGTGTCTACCCTCTACATAATCCAAAGTGAAACTAATCTGTTATTTGTGAAAAGCATGCTGGTCCCTTGTTTACTTTCCCTGTAACTTCAAAATGTCTAAGTATGCTACACCTAGTGTACACACTACACAGCATCTGGCAGATCAAAGGCATGCAGTCTGATTGACTAACTGGCTCACTAACCAACCAACAACCAACCAACCAACCAACCAACCAACCAACTCCATAGCATATAATCCTTCTCAAGATGCTACCAGGTCCTCAGCAAGTCAACTAACTCCCTCATTTTATGCAACCTAAGAGTTCATTTCTTTGTTTACAAGAGCCAATCACTTGTCCATACTTTCCCATCCTACTTCTTTAAGAATCACTTTAAATATTATCCTCCCATCTACCTTTAGTGGTCTCTTGCTTTCAGGTTTCCCAACCAAAATCCTGTGTCAAGGATTTCCACTCACTTACAAGCGTGCCACAGGCCCCAACACTCTCCTTTTGATTTTCTCACCTTACTAACAACATATTACATTGTGCATAGTCAGCATAATCACTCCAAAAGGCATTTGGTTATGGCATGCAGTAAACATTAACTACCTATTATTTTGACAAACAGCTGATTACCACTGTCTTTATACTGATTTGTACCATGAACATCGTAATCACCCCTGGAAAGCCAGCAACCGCATACATATTAAGTGCCAGACTGCATGACAGCATGGTACCCTGAATTTCATCCCTACATAATGAAGGCAGCATACACTATATACATGCTTCACAGAGCCAGACTAAACCAATTTATTACTGCCTTCACCTCCTATGTGCTGTAAACAGCTGTACAAGAGGCACATGTGTCATGATCTTGCCTCTGCCCTCTCAGTCCACACTAACAAACAGCAGTGACAATCTGTGTACTCACCAGATGTGACTCTTGTGATATTTTTCTGTTCCCTTACTTAACCCTCTGGAATATGAGGTTCTAAAAGCAGTGGCAATAGAGATACCATTCCCATGAAATATGACAGCATGTGGACTGGTGTACGTACACCAATCTATACAGAGTAAAGTCCCAAAAAAACGAAATACAGCATTAGCAAGATTCTGATATTCAAAATTTGGATAGTATGGAAACACCTAAACACAAAAAGTAACCAAGCAACTGCTGGCAATTCCAATTGCTATATTTCAGAGGGTTTTCCATTATTGGGAGGAAAGGTGGAATAAGTGCATATGTGTTAAAGGATCACACTGTGAGGGGAAATAATCTCCATCCCTGGAAATACAGTATCTTAGGTTTCACTCTCTCATCTGCATTTTACGCTTTTCAATCAGGCTTCATACTTATCTCTGTATGGTGGAAATTGATAAGGATAAGTTTATATGTAAATATTGATGATAGATGTTAAGGGACATCAAATGTTTCATCAGAACAACTTCCAAATTTCAAAGTGAAATTCCAGTTGCTGCTATCTTGTATATAAGTGATAAACCACACGTAGCTGTGCATTAACATGTATTGAAACTCAACTCATATCAATGGCAGAAAGAGGAAGGATTTTTAGAGAATTTTATTTCACTATTATTATACATATATTTAACAACAACTAATTCAATATATGGTTAAATATTTTTCTTACATTACATTTAAAACGTCCTTGACTTGACATATACGCATTTTATAATTTGATGACTTAAGATCAGTTTTTATTATTATTAAAATCTAACAAATATGGTATTATTGATTATTTAATTTATTAATAAAGCTTTTATTTATTTAATCAATTATTTATTTAAGTATTTCTTTATTTGTTTATTTATTTAATTGTTTTTTATTTATTTAATCTTTTATTTATTATTTATTTATTTATGTATTTACAGATCAAATCAGCATAGAAAATGCTGTGTGTTGTAATTTTAAGCTATTAAGCTATTATAATTAATAATGTAAAGTATAATCCTACACTGTCGAATTTCATGTCAGTTTTAGTTTAGCCTCCAATTCTACACAAATAAAATCTCTCAGGGGTACAAGGCAGTAAGTGTTCAGACTATGGTCACAGGGGTTATGACATCATGCCACATGGTAGGTGGGTCTGAACATTCCACAGGAACATAGGTGGAGGCAATACATTACCTCAAAATGTTGGTATTTACATAACAGACAACACAGCATCATAACCCACAAGATCACAATCTGAATCTTCATTGCCACGAAATATTCAGTTATTAAACAATCATAAAAATATAAACATATTCCAGTATCACATTACAATTCATTTCATATTCAGTGATTCCCATGCTGTGTGACATGTAGAAAGATAAGCAGACACAAAGACATGGCAAAACTATTAGAAGAATATTTATAATATTTCAATAAAAATGCACCAAAGAGTTACAGAACACCTGTGCATATCATGATTGAGCCCTGAATTTATTTAAGTACAGAGGCTAGCCTACTTAGGTGACCCACATGAATAGTTTCTGTTAATATTATGTCTTTAATCAGTAGATAATACAGATTAATTTCTTACAGCTATTACATTTTCAGTCTTCACTGTATATATGCTCAAGACTTAAACATGTCAGGTATTCTAATAATAAGTTCTGGTTTACTTTGCACACTGTCCCTTACATTTATTTCTACTAATGAAAATTACTATTATAAATGTTTTTAATATTAATATCACATTTAATGTTCATTTCATTAATATTGTAATATGGCTGTTAACAGTTTAATTTTAGCACTGGTAAGTTTCAGAATCATCATTAATATTACTGGATTATAATTAGTGGTATTATTACATTTATGATTACGGAGACCATTATCTATTTTTACTTCTTTCCTCACAGTTTTATTGGCCGTATTCTTGTGCTGATTACCATAAGGACTATATAGCCCGTATTGCTTTCTTAAAACCAGGTATATAATTTTTATCTACATGTGAGAAATTTGTAAATTCATAGATCAAAAATAAAAAATAAAAAAATATGGATATTTCTTAAGCAAGTGCATCACAGTTTTAATGTCTTGGATCATATCATTTTCTAGGATTATTTATTAGATTTCTAAATTTCAGGAAACTGATAACGAACCTAGTGTGATGGATCTGCTGGAAAGAGCCAGTGATTGAGACTAGCTCTTTCTAACAGACCTGTAAATGAGACTAGCTCTCTCTAATGGACCAGTGATTGATACTAGCTCTCTCTCTAATGAATCAGTGATTAGCACTAGATGGGGGTCAGTGTCCAGCTGCATTCCCCGGTTACTTTATCAACAAGGAAATAGCCTCAATTACTCATTGAATAAGGGGTGGGTTGGGGCTCAGTGGCTGGTCTGGATACTTTGGAACACAGAAAAACTCTTGGCCCTGCTCTAAACTGAACTAGGTTCCTTGGATGCCCCATCTGTAGCCTAGTCACTATAGTAACTGTGCTGTCCTAGCTCCTAATAAAATAACGTATCCAATACAAATTTCGAATTTTAATAGTACTGATTTTTCAGACTGTGGTCCTACAGATTGTGACATCATGTATTCTGGATACCAGTGTTTTGGAGGAACAACCTGCCTCCAACTTCACAGCAAAACTGAGTATGGGAAGGATGCATTATGTTGACATTACCTTAAATTCTCTGAAATGTTGATATTCTACCTACCAAATGCTGGTTGTTTCAACCCATAAGACCAGAGTCTGAATTAATTTTCATAATGCGCCAAATCAAATTTTCAACTGAATGATACATTCTATTTATATGACTAATAAATACCGTTTCACTCTGTTTTTCTTATTTTTAGAATGTGATCACCCATAAAGTGTCATAATCATTCACTCCTAATATCAGTAAATATGACGGTTAGGACAGGGCTGTAAGTACTTCTCTTATTTAACGTAAAATATATAATATTCCTCTAAAACTTGCTGTTTAATAACTATTTTAAATTAATTTTCAATGCACATACACTTAGAAAATAAATTTCAAAATGAGAATTATTTTGGACGTTCTCTATCCTTTTGAACATATGTTTATTTGATTGATAGCAAGTTTTAACCGGGTTGTTACACATTGTCACTCTTTATGTCAAACATATATTTATCACACAGTCATATTTTATCTACAATATAAAAACATAACTCCAGCAATTTTCTAATTTAAGCTATTTACTTCAGATAATTTTTCATGTTCAAATCATCAGTCAGTTGATTGTTTAGACAGCGGTTGTGCAATCTCAGTTGCCTAATGTACTGTTTCAATAATCATAAAAAACAGAAAAGCAAGAGTTTTAAAAATTTACACAGTGGAGTAGCAACAAACAGAAGAAAAACAAGAAACCAGAGAAAGAACAAGAAATAGAGGACAGTTTTATCAGCCAGTTTGTGGCATTGTTTGGAAAATGGGAATGCTAAAAATGGGAAAAATAATCATTATATCCACCAACAGATGCAAGGCATGGATAATACAAAAGAGGGAAAAAGTACATTTATGAGAAAGTTATTATTTGAAAATATTAACGTAGAATTAAGGCAGATATTTATAGACTAAAACGAGAAAAGAACAAATTATTTACTTCAGGGCAATCCAACATTTTTCTCCCATTTTTTCAGTGTTCAAATATGCTACACTCATAGCACTAAAGTCATTTATTGGGGACGATATAGCAGGTAGTATTCCTTACCAACTGAGCACTTACAACATATTTTACTGCAAGTGAACACTTTGTGCGTGGATTGACTTGCGTGGCACAGCATATCACATGAAGTGATTGTTTAGCTTTTATAATGTGGTTGATTTAAATTTCACTGGATAGTGTGGAGGACAGTGGTAAGGTAATTTCAAGTGATGATGACTCAGCGTCATACATAATGGCACTGGTCACCCAGCGCTTAACCCTTATCCTGCTAACGTGGAAAATATGGTGCGCTCCTAACAATGCCAGCAGATGGCAGATTGGATTTAATTCGGCGTTTAAAGAGTTAAAGATGGGTGGTAGAACAGCATATGCAATAATTTGAATTATTTGTGTTTAGTGTAATTAATTACAGATCAATAATTAAATGTTTTAGGAGCAAAAAAAAATTTTTCCTTCTGTATTCAATGAGAGGTCACTTTGCATTTGGAGTGTCTTACAGTTTAGTATGATATATCTGCTTCATTGCAACTTTTTAAGCATAAATATGTTCCGGTGACTCTGCATAAATTGATACAATCAAACACAAAATTCACCCTACAACAGACAATGAAGGCCCAGAGGGGAGCAGAGGTGTAACTCTACTCATTCTCTAACCTAGGCACTAGATGGGGATGAGTGGTCAACGCCTTTCCGCAAATGTTTAACCCCAGAAAATGATCAAACATACACTGTTTTAAAATGTGTCCAGTAGAGGGCTATTTAGAATAAGAAAATTTAATCTTAAAGCAAGAATAAAAGAGAGAAATCTGCAGACAGCAGCAAAACACCTATATGAAAGGATGTGCATACTTCTTTCTTCAAAAAATATGTCAAACTGTTTCCAACAAAATATCGTATGGGAAACTCTTATATTCCAGGCAGCTACAAAAATATGAAGCAGCATACATATCAGCATATTTAAAGAATGAAAAATGAGAAAGATGCAGGCAGGCACATATTCATTTAGAGATATATACAGTGACAAAAGTTAGTCACAAATTTAATTTACATTTTCTGGCATATCCCCAATAAAACATAGCTTTTATGTACTTACAGTTCCTTTCTTTCTTCAGCTTGAGGATGTGGGTTGCATTTCTCAGCACTAATTTCCTTTCCTTTACTTGTGGAACGTTTCCTTCTCCTAGTTTTCCTTGCACTTTTAGAGTTTACTGTACCCTGATGAAAAAGAATTATTGTATTTATTGCAAATTGTTGTCTGCAAAGCAATGGATTTTTTAACAGATCATACTCATAGTATATTTTACTTCACTCAGGGGTTTTCAGTGATACTAATATTTTTGGTTGATAACTGTTACAGTCTGTTGCATCCAGATGCAAGCAATTTGGAAGAATGTCAGAAGAAACTTGTCTCAGCACTAACAGAAATTACACAAAAAATAATTTATAATATTCAAAAGAATTACTCTTTTTCTATGTATTATGTATAAAATTCTTTTTGTCCACATTTACGTATTTCTGAACCCTTCTCTCTGTCTTTGTTCCCATTACTATCTGATACCATTCAGATTCTATAGTGCAAAAGAAATCTATACATGCAATATTTAATTCAACCAGTTGCACACATAGTAATACATACTTGTTATTTTGTGATGCTCCTCATACATGTTTCAGCCCCTATAGGCCGTTGTTGGGAACGTCATTTACAAAGCACTACACTTACAATAAATGCTGTCCAAGATGTGCAAACATCAAGTTAAAATACAGTGTTGGCAATAAAATGTTGCTGTAGACATATCAAATGTAGGTTAGGTTAGGTTAGGTTACATTTCTTAATAATCTTATGTTTATTTGCAGACAAGTATCTATGTCATTACTGTCATCTTCGTTTCAAGGGAGTAATATCCCCGTTTTGTGTGTTATATTTATACTAAGGTGGACCACTGACTCTTCTTAATAACACTATGTTCTGTTACAGACCTCTTACATCAGTAAAGTATTACAGACACAGTTACTATGTTTCTTAAAGTAAAATCAATACATTCTAACACCTCTTAAAGTAATGTAATAATTGTAACACACAAATACCTTTCAATGTAATAATTTATATACCAAGTTCTCATACAGTCTTGTGGTCTTCCACTTGAAAAGTTGCCTCAGCTGGTAACACTTCAGATTTGTTTTGTAGGGGTGACTAACATGTATTCTGGCTAGGAAACCACCTACTCTGATTGTAGTTTTTCATAGCTTTCATCAAGGCAGCTGGGTCATGTAGTCAGTACAGTGACCAGGCTAGGGAATGAATGGTCAGAGGTTGGCAAGAATATCAATGGCCTGTTAATAATGTCTGCATTGTTTACTTACATCGTTTCTGCAATCAGCAGCATTGCTGAAGCCACTATCCACTACCCGGTCCTTCTGTTTGTGAGGCGAGAGCGGTGGTATCTTGTGTCGACCACCTGTGTCAACACCCACATGCATGGGAGACATCCCCCTTGGCATCGATGATACTGTCACTGGGATGGATGATACTGCTGTAGGCCCTGGAGAAAGCCCCCTGCAGGAAGGTGAAACTCTCCTAGCAGGTGACACACCTCTTTGTGGGCTGCCTACAGCACAGTAACGTCCATAATTATCATCATGTCATGTTGTGTTGTCTTGCCAAGAAACAACTTCTTGGAAGATACAGCAGGAGATGGAAGGTCATTAGCTTAGACTTTAGGAAAATGAGTTGTGATGATCTGAGAAGGCTGAAACTCACTTCTGACTGTATCCAATGGCATGTTTATGAATTAGCAGTATACAGCTTCTGAGTTATAGAAACAAGAAGACAAGACTCCATGCATATGAAAATGAATGACAAGACAGGCAATGTATGTATAACACTAAGATTCTTTCACATAACCATTGTTTCCACAGAAAAGCAGTAAGTGTTAAATATTCTGAGTGTGTGTCTGTAGCCTTAGTTATCCAACATGCAAAGTGCATCTTTCCTGTGCTATATTATATTGTTGACTGTGGAATGTCTCACTCTGCCTTATTTTTTCACATAAAATGGCATGATGTTTGGAATAAATTTATTAAATAGAACGTGAGTGTTTTGAATCTTCTCTACAACTTTTATCTGAAACATTAATCATTCTAAGAATAATTCAGCATCAAATTATCAAAAATTTACGTTGGTCTTCACGTAAAGTAGCCGTTACTCTTGTCAGAATTTAATTAAACTTGAATTTTCTTGACATATTTTCAACAAATCCTCAATTATCACATTTCACCAAAGTTGTTCCATGCGGAAAGACAGACAAATGGTCAGACATTACGAAGTTAGTAGTCACTGTTTACAATTTTGTGAACACACCTACAAATGGGCTTTTGTTATTAATAAAGCAACTTAAAACATTAAAAGAAGGAGGTCTTCAGATACATGGTCAAGTAAAATGTCCTTGTAACACTTACAATGACTCTTTTTGACATAATATCAACAACGTGATCATATAAGCCTACAACACTACATAAAGTAGGATAACAGAATGACACCAAATCTGAGTCACTGAGCGTGTTCTCATTGCTGAATTGTTTGTGAACACGCATTCAGGTAAGAAACCCACCCATTCTTAATTATCTGAGTTTGTAGTATGTAAAGGGAAGGGCAGTTACTATTTGCAGAAAGGAATGAAGAGATAACCACAAAGCGACACAACATATGTTTCTTAAATACAAGTGTTTTCATTCTGCTGATAAGACAAAAACGCGTACACATAAGGAACTAAGTATGTGTTTACATATTTTCAACAGAATGTAGGAAAAAATTACAACATAAAGATAGCTAATAAATCCCTGGAAAAAGTGGTAAAAGGTAAAGCAGTCCCATTACAGGCCTGAACAGGCCCAGAGGGTTCCAGGAAGTTAAGGTTCCCAGATTTCGTGACAACGGCACAGGAAGGTGGTAAGGTTCTGGAAAAAGTGGTACAGTTAAAATACCTGGAAATGACACTAAAATATCAAAACTGTATACCTGGAGAAATTAAGGAAGGTTTACTTCAGGGAATGCATGCTACAGTTCAGTTCAGAACATTTCCTCTCTCAGTTTGTTTTCAAAAAACATATAGATTAAAATACACAAAACTATAACTTTGCCAGCTGTGTGACATGAATGTGAAAAATGGATTCTCATATCAAAGGATGCAAAAGGCTGAGGGTGTATGAGGACAGGGTGCTGAGAAAGATATTAGGCCTAAGAAGGAAAGAGTAACAGAATGGTAGTGAAGAACTCCATGATTTTTACTGCATATCAAATATTATTAGAGTGATAAAATAAATCAGGATAAGAAGGAAGGACATGTGGTATATATGGGGGAAAACAGAATCATATGCAGGGTTTTGGTGCGGAAGCCTGGAGGAAAGAGTCCACTTGGAAGACCTAAGCTTAATTGGATTACAATATTAAATTGAATCTTAGGCACTGGGATTGAAGGGCATGGATTATATTAATCTGGTTCAGGAGAGGGACAAGTGGTGGCCTCTTGTAAACACTGTAAAGAACATCTGGATTTTGTAAAATGGATGCAATTTCTTAACCACATTATGACTTATTGCCTTCTTAGGAAATATTCTGCTCCAAGAACTTAGCTGAAAGTGTTCTCCCACACAAAAACTAGAAGGGACGGATTAAAGATAAACACTGTTAATCAATAATGGGAAATGGTTGATTTTAATACATATTGTTTAGAAGCAAGGAGGGTCTCAAAGTAAATACCATACACAGATATGTACAGATCTTTCTGTTGACTAGACAACCTTGAATTCTTAATTAAGGATTACAGTTTGGGGCTTTATTTGCTATAAATACGACTAAAACTAAATTTCATTCACATTAACATCATCATTTAGGTCATTGACCATATACACATTATGCTATTAAAGCCCTTGCTCTTAGTTTTCTGGATTGCTGCTTGGATCTGGTGATTTTTACTCTACATCAGCAATTGCAAATACTGTGGTGCCGAATTCACTCTGATGAACTAGCACTTCTTGTAACTGTGTTCATGTTAGCCAACTGTGCATTATATCCAGCTGCATCAAAGTGATAATTTTCACACCTCGATGCAGCGAACTGCCCAAAAATATTTTATTGTACTCTGTCGCCACAAAAGCTTCAAGACATACATCATCGGCTTGTATATCATACTGTCACAATCTACATTTACTAACTTTCAAACATTAATAATTATGGTGGCAGTCTAGTGATGCACAGCAGCTGTTAAGAATGAAGTAGCATGGCACGAAGATGTTCCAGAATGTGACGCTGTATCACAGTGTATTTGGGTGTTGATGTTACAAGAGGGCATAATGGTCCCATCTTCAACCCTTGAAGATAAGATATTATGCTGTATTGAAACATCAGGAGCCAAATACTGTTACAATATCATATCCCAGAAGAATTGATACCTCATCCACACCACTACAAGATACACTAAAACTTGCACAGTATTTCAGCATTTATGGCTCACATTTCAGGCTTCATGTATAATATTACTTCTAGTTTTTGGGACACTTTATATGCTAGAAGCTTATCTTGATGACCAGTGTATATAGATTCTGTATGAGCAGGTATGATTTCATATGTATTTCTCCCTTCTGCTACATTCTTCCCTGTCCACCCTGTGACATGCAATTCTACAATGTGGAGTTAGATTTACAGCCAAGTTTCAAATTCTGAATTTGAGTCTTTCATTGGTAATTGCTTCCATTGTTGTCTTCATTAAAGAAACTTAGGCTGAATATAGAATACACTTGAATCTATCATCAGAGCTGAAAGTGACAAAATCTTGTAGGGCAGTATTCCTCAACCTATGTGTTAAAATCCAAATTTCGGTCACAAAGCAGTTGTGAGTGAATCACAGAACAATTATTTGCATGCTGATTGTGTGGCATATAGGTTTTTTTCATTTTATTAAAAATTTCAAGTGTCACATTTATTATAATTGTTTCATATTTTACACCTAATCTTTATTTTTAACTTGGGATTATGAGACAAAGCAATTGGCCTATTCCAGGTTGCAGCTCAAACACTATTAGAGGGAGATCAGAAGGCCAATGAAGGATAGGTGAAGCAACAGCAATCCTGATAATGCTCTTTGCTAATGTAGCTTATCACATAATGCACACAACACTTTCCTTTACACAGTCTGAATCAGCAAGGTTTTACTCAGTGTTTAGTTTGGACAACATCTACTCTCCACATTACAAGGTAAATTTACATTCATATCCAATCAGACTATTATCATATCAAACCTTAAAAAAATCTTCATCTCTGGTGCAGTTAGTCACAATGTTATGTCATGTCATTAAGACACACAGAATGGTGGGCAAAGGATCTGCACATTGGCATGAGGAAAATCTTCAAAAGAGAAAATTTAACAGTGCGATTGCTGACTTGTGATCATTGTAAACGCAACTTAAATGGTGAAAAGTCTGCAATAATGAGTATAAACACTTTAAAGCTCACATGACAAAGCCATGGTTTACCATAACAAACCTTACATTTTGCCCACACACAGTGTACTTATTCGTTTTGTGATCCTCACTATAAACAGAGTAACTGAAAGGTCTTTCTAATGAAAATGCACTGCATTCTGTTTTGGGTATGAAATGAATCTTTATGTTTGATACAGATTAATCTTAGTCTTCAAGTGTTTAAATGGGATTCAACTGTCCAGCTTAATTCCCTTACAATTATCATTTGTGCTAACTGTATATTGTAGACATAGCTATCAAGTAAAAATCCAGAAATATGATAACCTTGGTCTTAACACTTTGTGTCCAAATAACCATTTCTCTAGAATTTTTCATAAATATCTCTGTGCTCTGCAATTTTAATCCTTGGAAGTTATTAGCTCAATTTGTCAAAGAATAGAGGAAATACCCCTTCCTGTCTAACAAAAAAAACAGATAACACAAAATGCTAAATCAGTGCTCTTCAGTGTAAATCAGGTTGTGACATTACCTTCATGAGGGTTAGCACTGTTTAACGGTTCTAGAATCCTTCTGCCTCTCTTTGAAGAAGTATTTGGGATCCGGGGGGAGTGGTGTCCAGAAGATGGCGATGGCCATGTCTGATTAAGCTTCTCAAGCTCCGCTCCCTCACTGCCTCGACTTGCAAGATTGGATTGTGACAGTCTGTTCGGGAGCAGGGAGAAACCTGCAACATTTCAAAATGGTTTGAACACAAGCATTTGTCATAGTCATTAACTAAATTGTGAAACTGTCGATTTTTTGAGGCCACAAAACCCACATAATTTTGGTTGCCAGATCCTCTTCAGTGTTCAGGTGGATTATGGAGAAAGAACAGCCTGCTCTGGTGTGCCCATTTGAATAACTATTTCTAATGGCAATATCAAAGTATCTTCTCTACTTTCTCTGTGCTATATTCAGACTCTGAAATATTATGACTGGTCCAGGAATCTTCAAGAAGTGGGATGGGG
>JGI24697J35500_11274924_pt1 | contig 14137 bp, 8 predicted proteins | sample TergutMp193P1_FD_35500 | JGI IMG/M metagenome (IMG submission 35500) | reverse complement strand
ACACCCCTTCCCATACCGAACAGGTAGGTTAAGACTATAGCGGCTGATGGTACTTGGTGGGAAGCTGCCTGGGAGAGTAGGAGGTTGCCAATTTAAATTTAGAACGGGGATATTAATCCTCGTTCTTTTAAAATGATTAACGGGGTGTAGCGTAGCTTGGCTAGCGCGCCTGATTTGGGTTCAGGAGGTCGAAGGTTCGAATCCTTTCACCCCGGTAAAATCAATATAAATAAAAGGGGCTTATGCCCCTTTATGTTTGTAAAATAGATTATGTACTTTTTCATATAATTATTTGAATAAGTTTTTTAATTGCTAAGTTCAGCCCATAAAAATTTTGATTTTTTAACTATGGTGAGTGTAGTTCAGTCGGTTAGAGCGCCAGATTGTGGTTCTGGATGTCGCGGGTTCGAATCCCGTCACTCACCCTTTATCACATTGCTTTAATTCTCTTGTTTGCCTGTTTTAAGCAAGCAATTTAATATTTTGTGCCTGTAGCTCAGCAGGATAGAGCAACGGCCTTCTAAGCCGTGGGTCAGGGGTTCGAATCCCTTCAGGCACGTTTTTGAATAACCATCATAAGTTTTGATTTAAATAACAAGATTAAGAAGAAATTTAATTAACTTTTTTATCGCTGTTATTTTTCAAAATCATTAATAAGGGTCGCTAGCTCAGCCGGTAGAGCACTGGACTTTTAATCCAGTTGTCCCGGGTTCGAACCCCGGGCGACTCATTTTTTTTTTAAAAATAATATATTTGGAGGTTTGATTAATGATGAAGTACATAGCTAGTTTATTATTTGTTATTTTAGGTTTTTTCTTTTTAAGAGTTGAAGTTTATGGTGTTGAGCTTGAGAGTTATAAATATATTTACTTTGTTGAAGTTGAGCCGGGTTTAAAAAAAGCAACTTTCTATATTAATAGTGAGCCTTTTTTTCACCCTTTAACACGTTCTATGCAAATTGAGACAGCACGTATGCAATTTCTTCTTCAACAAGATGCCTTTGCTTCTAATTCTTGGGATGTTGGATATACTTTAACAGCTGTAACTCCTAATAGCTTGATTAGTAATTTTAGAGGTGATATCTCTGTTTCTTCAACTAATTTATTATTTCCTACTCAATTCGGTAGAATTAACGCAAATGAACAATTTGTTCCTATTAGCCATACAACTAGATGGCCTGGTAGGGTTATAATACCTAGAAGTACAGCTTCTGTAAGAGTAAGAACTCATAATGCTGCTGTTCATTTTATGAGAAGTGGTTGGTCTACTTTTTCTACTGATGTTGTTGGAACTGTAGATTTAAATTGGATTTGGTGATTGTTTGAGTGATAATCACATATCTAATTATCAAAAAAAGCTTTTAGAAAAATTTGAAAGCTTTTTAATACCGTCTAAAAAAGATTTTCATCAAATTAAGAATTACCTAGCTAACAAATTTACCTTTAAAGAGGTTGCTCTTGAAAAACGCGTTTATGCTAAATATTATTATACAGAATTATGTAACGCTTTCTTTTCACATCGCAATATATACTATCATAATCGGTTTAAATCTAATGATTATAAATTAGATTTACAAATTTATTTAGTTGAAGATGATTTTAAAAGTGTTAATTATTATAAACATCAAAATTTATTTCAAAGCGAATATGAGCCTATACTAGTTTTTTTTGAAAATACAATTGAATATTTTTCTACTACATCTTCTAAATTAAGCTTAGAGCTTTCTATTTTTCACGGCATTTCTCAAGAAGACATTGACAATAAAACTGTACGTTTATTTGAATATTTGAGTTCTTTTGAGAACTCTCATGAGAAAGCCTTTGGAACTCTAATTTAAAGCAGAATATATTAAATAAAAAACAGCCTTTAAAGGCTGTTTTTTATTACTTACTATCTCATCACTTCTTCAAAGTTTTTATATTCAAGCCCAAATTCATCGGCTACGGATGTATAAGTTATATATCCATTGTAAGCATTAATACCGTTTTTAAGGTGTATATCATCTTTTGCGGCTTGTTCTAAACCTTTGTTTGCAATAGATAAGCCTTGCCTTAAAGTTGCGTTCGTTAGCCCTATTGTAGAAGTTCTAGGCACAGCACCCGGCATATTAGCAACACAGTAATGAGTTACACCGTCTACTACATAAACTGGGTCGTCATGATAAGTTACACGGCTAGTTTCAGCACAGCCACCCTGGTCTATTGCCACGTCTACTAAAACGCTTCCTGGTTTCATAGTGCTTAAATGTTCTTTTCTAATTAATTTAGGGGCTGCAGAGCCTGCTATATAAACACTTCCTATAACAGCATCTGCAGTTTTTAGCTCTTCTGCTATGTTTCCTGCACTGCTCATTAGCGTTTGAATTTTGTTTCCATAAATATCATCTATATAAGTTAAGCGGTCTATATTTATATCTAAAATACTAACTTCTGCTCCCATGCCCACCGCTATTACAGCAGCGGATAAACCAACCGAACCCGCACCAATAACTGTTACTTTTCCTCGTTTAGTTCCTGGTATGCCTGATAAAAGAACGCCTCTACCTCCTTTAGGCTTTTCTAAATATTTAGCTGCTTGTTGTATGCTCAAACGCCCTGCAACTTCGCTCATAGGCTTAAGAAGAGGGAAGCCGCCTGTTTTATCGGTTATAGTTTCATAAGCAACTGCTCTAACTCTTTTTTTAATTAATGCTTCAGTTAAAGGCTTATCTGCTGCTAAGTGCAAAAATGTGTATAAAAGTTGGTCTTCTTTAAATTTTTCATATTCGCTAGGCAAAGGTTCTTTCACTTTTATAATCATATCTGCCGTTTGCCAAATATCATCGGCGTTGTTTATTATTTCTGCACCTGCTGCTTTGTATTCTTCATCTGAAAGGCTTGCACCCTCGCCTGCTCCTCTTTCTATTAACACTCTATGCCCATTTTTAACGTAATCATAGACGTTGCTAGGGGTTAACCCTACTCTATATTCGTGTGTTTTAATTTCCTTTGTACAGCCTATTATCATAATTCTTTTTTCTCCTTGTTTATCTATATTTTATAGTAGTGTGTATTATAATTTAAGTAGTGTGGTAGATCTAATAGCTAGGTGATTGATTAGCTCTTGATTTTTAGCAAGTATTTATTATAGTTTAAGTAGTGTGGTAGATCTAATAGCTAGGTGATTGATTAGCTCTTGATTTTTAGCGAGTATTTATTATAGTTTAAGTAGTGTGGTAGATCTAATAGCTAGCGAACGATTTAGCCACTACTTTTTATAGTGAGATAGCTATTAGATCTACCACACGGGTGGGTGGTTTAATGTATTTAATGCGAAATATTTGCAAATTTTGTATGCTTGCTTAACCAAGCTAAGTTTACAGTTCCAGTCGGTCCATTCCTTTGCTTTGCTATTATTAATTCTGCTGTGTTTGGCGTTTCTGTTTCGGGATTGTAATATTCATCTCTATAGAGAAAAGAAACAACATCTGCATCTTGTTCTATTGCTCCACTTTCTCTTAAATCTGAAAGCATTGGGCGTTTATCACCTCTAGCTTCTACAGCCCTTGAAAGCTGGCTAAGAGCCACAACAGGCACATTTAATTCCCTAGCTAACCCTTTTAACGAACGTGATATTTCTGATATTTCTTGCTGACGATTGTTAGTGGGACCGGCAGAGCCGCTCATAAGCTGTAAATAGTCTATAAGTATTAATCCAAGGCCTTTTTCAAGCTTTAATTTGCGGCTTTTGGCACGTATTTGCGAAACAGTAATGCCTGGTGTATCATTTATATAAATGGGGGAGTTAGCTAATATATGCACCCCATGTGCTATTCTTTCCCAATCTTCACCTTTTAAATCACCAGTCCTTAGTTTTTGGCTATCTAGCATTGCTTCAGAAGAAAGCATTCTAGTAACTAACTGCTCTTTACTCATCTCTAAGCTGAAAACTGCCACTGGAATTTTCTTTTTAGTTGCTGAATACTGTGCAATATTTAAAGCAAAAGCAGTTTTCCCCATAGATGGTCTTGCAGCTATTAATATAAAATCTCCATTTTGAAGACCGGCAGTTTTTTCATCAAAATCTATAAAGCCTGTTTCAATTCCTGTTATTTTTGAATTTTGGTTAGATAATTCTTCAATTCTTTCAACAGCAACTTCCATTATCTCTTTGATGTGGGCAAAATCTTCACTGCTTCTTCCAGATATAATGTTGAAAATCTCTTTTTCGGCATATTCAACTATCGTTTCAATGCTTTCTTTTTCTTCGTAACTCATGCTTGATATTCCATTTGAAGTGTTTATAAGTTTACGAAGTATAGCTTTATTTTCAACAATTTTTATATATTGTGATAAATTCGCAGCCGTTGAAACACTACTTGCAATGTTTATTAAATATTCACGCCCACCTACTGCTTCAGTTACATTTTTTTTGTCTAATGAGGCTTTTACTGTTACTATATCTATTCCTATACGTTCTCTAGTAAGCTCTACCATAGTTTCAAAAATAGTGCGGTGTGCGGCAGAGTGAAAGTAGCTGCCTCTCATATTTTCAACAGCGTAATCACTAGCTTCTTCACCGAAAAACATACAGCCTAATATCGCTTGTTCTGCTTCTATATCATGGGGCAGGGCTCGTGTTTGGTTTGGTTCCATTTTTATACCTTTTCCACTCTAACCGCTAAGCTAGCTTGCACTTTTGGGTGAAGTTTTATAGTTGCTGAAGTTTCACCTATACTTTTAATATCTTTTAGCTCTATTTTCTTTTTATCGATTATTAGACCTTGCTCTTTAAGTTTTTCAGCTACTTCTTTATTTGTAATAGCACCAAAAAGCTTGCCAGATTCACCTGCTTTTGCTTTTATTAAAACAGACGTTTCTTCTATTTTGGCTTTTAAAACTTTTGCTTCTTCAAATATACGGTCTTGTTCGGCTTTTTCTTTTTGCTTTTGTGATTCTAATCTTTTCAAGTTAATGTCTGTAGCTTCTAATGCTAGTTTTTTAGGGAAAAGGAAGTTGTTCACATAGCCGTCAGAAGCGTTTATAATTTGGTCTTTCTTGCCGACTCCTTTAACATCTTCCAAGAGAATAACTTTCATTTATTGCCCTCCTTATTGTTTTTTTGATTTAAAGTCTATAAAAACTTTTAAAAGTTAGTGAAGAAAAGATAACTGTCTGAGTGTGCAACGCACATGAGTTTTAGATTTTCTGAGTCTACTTTTAAAAGTTTTAGGAAGTGTTATTTTGCTTACCTTGCATCAAGCAATGCTCTTTTAAGTTCTTCTTCTATACGTTGTATTTCATTTTCGGCTAGTCTTCTTTCTTCGCTACCTTTTTTCTGTATCTCTAAAACACCATTTATTGTAGCTATTAAGTTTTCGTTCGTCTTTTTAAGTGTTTCTGTTGAAACTATGCTTTTTTCAGCTTCTCTTGCAATTTCTAATGAGCCTTGTTTTAGCATTTCAGAATTTTTCATTAAAAGTTCGTTCGTCATGTCTGTTATTTCTTTTTGAGCTTTTAAAGCTTTTTGGCTATTGTGTATGCCTAGAGATATCACTATTTGGTTTTTCCAAAGCGGTATGCTGTTAACTATGCTAGATTGGATTTTTTCAATTAATGTAGTGTTGTTGTTTTGGATTAGTCTAATTTGGGGTGCCATTTGAAGGCTTATAGTTTTTGAAAGTTTTAAATCATGCAATTTTTTTTCAAAACGGTTTGCGTGGTTTTCCATATCGTTAAGCTTTTGAATTTCTAATTGTGTTCCCTCGGTTAGGGCAATTTTTCTCTGCTCTTCAATAGTTGTATTTTTATATTCTTCTAGCTTTTCTTCGCCGGCTGCTATGTAGTGCGAAAGGTCTTTAAAATATTCAAAGTTTTTTTCATATATTTGGTCTAACACGGCAACATCTTTCATTAGCTGCCTTTCATGATTTTCTAAAGAGCTTACAACTCTATCTATTGTCTTCTCAACGCTTTCATATTTTATAGCTAATTTATCTACAGAGCTTTTAGCCTTTTTGAAAATGCTGAAAGCTCCTTTCTTTTCGCCATCTTCATCAAAATCTTTTATAGTAATCGCTAAGTCTGTTAAATCTTTGCCTATTTCGCTTTGCACATCTCTAGTTTTCACATTTTGTAAAATTGAATCTGAAAATTTGGCAATGTTGTTTTGAGCAGCAGAGCCAAATTTGAGCACAGAAGAAGAATCTTCAAAATCTAATTCTTTTTTCAGCTCTTCTATTTTAGGGCGTTCTAGTTGCTCTACATTCGTTAAATCTTTTTTGATTTCTTCAGGTAAGTCCATATTGTCCCCTATATTTTTTTTAATTTTACGAGCCCTGCCATAAATTTTTTCTGGTTATTTTTAAATTCTATCGTTAGTTCAAAATCTGCACCTGCAGGGTTTATTGCTATTATAATCCCATCTCCATATTTAGAATGGTTCACTTTTTCACCAGTGTTATAGCCTAGTGTTTTATTTTTCGGTGCAGGAATTGGATTTTTATAGCTTTTGCCAATCTCTCGAGAGGGGTCTCCAGTGAATTGTTTTCCGCCCGCAAATTGGCTAACCCCTTTAGTTTCAGGTATTTTGCCCATAAATTCTATTAAATCTTTGTTTATCTCTTTTAAAAATCTTGATGGCTGAAAATATTCCGCTTTTCCATTTTTAATTCTTGAATTAGCAGAGCTTAAGTATAATTTTTCTTTTGCACGAGTAATTCCCACATAACAAAGTCTTCTTTCTTCTTCCATAGCCGCTTCACTTGAAATACTTCTATAGCTAGGGAATACACCTTCATCAAATCCGATTATAAAAACTGTATTAAATTCTAACCCTTTAGCTGTATGGAGCGTCATTAAAGATACGTATTTATCATCATTTGATGTGTCAAAATCTGAAATTAAGGCAACTTCTTGGAGAAAGGCACTGAGGCTAGTGTCTTCAGCTGTTTCTTGCCATTCCACAGCTTTTGAAACGAGTTCTTTAATATTGTCCATTCGGTTGTTTACTTCGTCTTTATCTTCTCCCAATTCTTTCTTATAATCTATCTTTTCTAATATGTGCGTTATCAAATTGGACACAGTGTTAGCATTTGCAAATTTTTTGAATTCTTCCATCATTTCATAAAATTCTTTTAGTTTTTTCGGTTTAATATCAATCAAAGGTGAAAGATTTTCTATATTTTCTAATGTGTTGTATAGCTGTGCCTCTTGCTCTACACTGTATTTAACGACCTTTTCTATAGTTGAATTTCCAATTCCTCGCCTAGGCACGTTTATAATTCTTCTTAAACTTATTTGGTCTTGATTGTTATAAAGCACTTTTAAGTATGCCAAAATATCTTTAATTTCTTTTCTATCATAAAACCTTGCACCGCCGAAAATTTTATAAGGTATATTTTGGCGTACTAAAGATTCTTCCATTATGCGAGAAAGTGAATTTTGCCTATAAAGAATTGCTGTATTTTTATAATCATTTTTATTTAATATAATATCTGCAATTTGGCGGGCTTCGCCATAATCTTCATCATTTTTTATAAAAGTTATTTTTTCGCCATCGCCTTTATCGGTTCTAAGAATTTTGCTTTTTCTAGTTAAATTATTTTTTATAACTTCGTTTGCGGCATTTAAAATATTGGCAGTGCTTCTATAGTTTTGCTCTAATTTTATAGTAATCGCATTTTCATAATCTTTTTCAAAATCTAAAATGTTAGTAATATCTGCACCACGCCAGCCGTATATGCTCTGGTCGTCATCTCCTACTACACATATATTTTTATGAACTTCTGCAAGCATTTTCACTAAAATATATTGGGAATGGTTTGTGTCTTGATATTCGTCTATCATTATGTATTCATACAAATTTTGATAGTTTGCTAAAATTTCTTTATTTTTTTGAAAAATCTCTATTGTTTTAAACAGGAGGTCGTCAAAGTCTAGGGCATTATTTAAAGTAAGGCGTTTTTGGTATTCTGCATAAATACTTGCAATTTTCTTTTCCCGAAATTCGGTTTCTGTATTTTTTTCATAATCTTCCGGGTATATTAAAGAATCTTTTAAATTGCTAATTTTGCTTTGTACAGTTCTATAAGGATACATTTTTTCAGAAAGGTTTAAATCTCTAATCACTTCTTTTATAACTTTTTCAGCATCTGAAGTGTCGTATATTGCGAAGTTTGAATCAAAGCCTTCTAAATTACTAATATGTGCACGAAGTATACGGGAGCATAGCGAGTGAAATGTGGAAATGGTCGGTTTTTTCCCCCCTGTGCCTATTAAGGTTTCAACCCTTTCTTTCATCTCTTTAGCCGCCTTATTAGTGAAAGTTACGGCTAATATTTTCCAAGGGGCAACTCCTTTTTCTATTAAATGGGCTATTCTATGAGTTATAACGCCAGTTTTACCACTTCCAGCCCCAGCCAAAAGAAGCAGTTGAACTCCGTCTGTCTGTAACACTGCTTCTCTTTGCTCATCATTTAAATGGTCCAAATTCATATTTAAATTTTCTCCTAAGTTTTATATATACTATTATAAACGATTTTGAGCAATTCTTCAATAGCGAATGTTTAAAAAATTAAGCCCTGTGTGCATTTTGGCAGCAAATTTTATTTTCTATTTGCCCTTATAAGTTTCAGAAACTTCCAAATAAAAATACGTTAAATGTCTTGCATATTTTGAAAGTTTATGTTAGAATAATAACAAATATACTTGTGAAAATTATTAGACTTAGGCTTTGTATGCCTATCTTTGGAGGTTAATTGTGGATAACTTATTTAAAGATATTTTAGAACTATATGGTATAGACATTGAAAATGCGAGCATGGAAAATTTTCTTGAAGTGATAAAGGCGGCAGGTCTTGAAATTGTACAAAGTGAAGATGGCTCTATTTCTGTAGTCCCTATAGATAGTTATGATAAAATAATTGAAGAAGTTTCAGCCTTAGAAGAAACAGAGACTAATAATAATCAAATTGAAAGTGTCTTTAATGGTGAATTTTTTGAAAGTGGTAAGTTAGATGCACAAAGTCCACAGCTATTCAAAAATTCATTTTTAAACAGCATAGACGATGTGGACCTTTCGGGGCTGGATTTAGAAGAAATACTTAGCTTAATAGAAGAATATGAGAAAATAGATTTAAATTCACAAAATCTTTCTTCGGTTGAAATACAGCCTATTACACATAGAATCGAAACTATAAGAATTGAAAAGGCAGAAAAAATAAAGCGAGAAGAAGAGCAGAGATATATAGATAAGGAAGCGGCTAAGCTTATTGCAGAAGCCGAACTAAAATCGCTTGAAATAGATGCTGTTTTAATGGAAGCTTCAGAGAGTTTTAATTTAGACAATTCTGTTGCCGCTATTGAAGTTTCAAAAGATATTATTGAAGACGTTAAAGAAGTTGAAACGAAAGTTCAAATTGAAGAAGGTTTTAAAAACACAGCCCCCACTAGCGGCGGTGCTTATGAAGAAATATCAGACTGGTTTAAAATACAGTCTGAAAAACTTAACTCGCTAATCGATTCATTTAAAAATAAAGTTTTAAACGAAAGTTTGGCATTTTAAAACGGTCTAATTTTTTTAATAAAATGTTTGATTGTTTTAAACCTGTGATTTTAAATTTATAGAATTATACTATTGCAACATTAATGCTGGCTAGCAAGTGTTAGTCCTCGTTTAGTGTCTGCTGAGAGATATTTTATGGATTTAAATGAAACTATACTCTTAAACACTTTTTATGGTTGTTAGCTTTAATAGTTCGCAGCTGCATTGAGTGTGTTGAGAGATAATTTTGTTATTGCAAAGGAGAAATTTTATGAAACGCAAAGCTTTAAAAAGAATTTTATCTAGCTTTTTATTATTCACGATTACTTGGGGGTCAGTTCCTGAAAATATTTTAGCTTCGGCAATAGAAAGAGCAAATGAACATACATTAGATTCACCGTATGTGTTTTCGGAAGCCCCTGAAGAAGTAATTAGTGATAATAGCGGTTTAATTAATATTTTGCCTTCAGTATCACGCTCGGCTGAAATTTCACAAGCCAACTTTACAGACGTTGTTAGAACTACTATAAACGTTAGCACTTGGGCAGAGTTTACAGGCGTTTTAGCTGGAACAAGCCCGCTAGCAGCTTCAGTTTCTTCAACAACGCCAATAGCTGTAAACATTACAGCCCCTATAACTGCTGCAAACGTTTCTACAAACGTAAATCAATTTTTTGAAAATGTACTTATTGAAGGGGCGGCTATAAACTTCACAGGTGGTGCAAACACAGTAACTACACAATGGTTAGTAGTTAACGGCGGTACCCTTTTATTATCAAATACAATCCAAAGAGATACAGGCAATATTACAGCCGATGGGGGCACAGCAGGCTCGCGTGCTGGGCAAGGTATAACTATAACAAACGGTGGTAATTTTCAACTTTTAGATGGTGCACTAATTAGAGGTTTTAGAAGAGGTGTACACGTAGTTAACGGCACATTTAATATGTTAGGCGGTGCTATAACTGGCAACCAAGCGTTAGCTAACTATGCTAATTCTGGTGGTGCAGGTGTTCGTGTTTCTGGCTCTAGTTCTTCTTTCAATATGTTTGGTGGAAGAATACACGGCAATAGACATGAAAACCCTTCAGATGCTAATTCAAGAAACTCTGGCGGTGTCGGTGTTCGTGTAGATACTGGTGCAGTTTTTAATATGCACGGTGGTATAATCGAAAATAACAGAACTAACGGCGGCTCTCTTGCTGGTTTCAGCTCTGGAATTTCAACTAGAGCGACCGGTTCTGGCGGTGGTGTTAACGTTAACCAAGCTACTTTTAATATGTTTGACGGTTTAATTGATAATAACCACGTAACAGCTGGAGGCGATGGTGCGGGTTCAGCAGGTGTTGGCGGCGGTGGTGTTGCTGTTGTCGGCAACAATTCACATTTTAATATGAGTGGTGGTTCTATAGTTAATAACTCAAGAGGGTTTTGGGCACCTAGTTTCGGAGAAAGTGCAGTGCTCGCTATGGGAGCAGGTGCTGGAACTGGTGGTGGTGGTCTTTTTTTAGTTGATGGTGCTAGTGCTCATCTTTCAGGTGGTGAAATTGCAGGAAATTACTCTCGCCGCGGCGGTGGTATAGCAATTCAAGGGCACGCTACAAATAGTGCTAATACAGGGGCAACTTGGAACGCTTCCAATCGCTCAACTCTAATAATTGATGGCTCAGCGAGAATTCACCACAACGTTGCTACTGAGGGTCGCCACGGTACTAGCGGCGGTGGAATATTTGTCGGTCCGCATTCAGATGTTATAATGAATGGCGGTATTATAGAAAGAAATATAGTAGCAAACAATATTAATGCCGATGCTGCAAATGGCGGTGGTATCCGTGTTGCAGCAGCTGCCACTTTCACTATGAATGAGGGCATTATACGTGAAAATGTGTTAAGAAATAGGACAACTGCCCAGCTTGGCACAACTGGTATAAATGGATTTTCAACAGTAATAACTGAAGCCCTTTCAGCTTCAAGTGCTTCAAGTTTGACGGGAACAGTCGCTAATACGCACATAGGTGGTGGTGTTTCTGTTAGAAGTGATGCACCTGCTAACCCAGGTCGTTTTACTATGAACGGTGGGCGTATCGAAAATAACTTGGCAGGGCGTGGCGGTGGTATAGGTATGAATGCAAATGGGTTCGTTACTATATATGGCGGCTATATTGAAAACAACCGAGCGGTTGGTACGGGCACCGGTGCAAGTGCTGCAGGCGGTGGCGGTATAGCTACTTTTGAAAATACACAAGCTGCTATATTTTCAGATATGGCTAGGCTCAGAATTTACCCTTATGCAACTATTAGAAATAACACTTCTTCAGATAGGCACTTAGTAATAAATGATGAGTTTTTTAGAAGATTTGCGGCATATGCCGGTAGAACATACGAACAATTTACAGAGGGTCAGCCTATGGTTAATCCAGGCTTTGTTACTCCAGGGCACATACATGCGTTTAACAATTCCGATATTCACACAGTCGGCACGCAAACTCTTTACACTTGGTTAAATGAAGTAGTTTACATAGATGGTGCTAGACTAGGGTACAGACCAACTAGAATTTTAAGCACAGATTTTGTTCAAAATCCAACACCAGCAGGGCAAGGTATACCAAACAGATTAACAGCTTGGGCGCCAACTACTAGAGATAGTATTTCGGTTTTAATAAACTATGGTCAAATATTTCCTGTAATAGCCCCTCCGTTAACTGGCATTTACTTCAGCAGGTGGGAAGCTACAACATCAACAGCTATAAATATCGGCTCAGGTTCTTCAATTCCTGCTATGGGCATAGTTCCACTTCCTGCTTCTGCAAACGTTAATGATGTTTCAATTCTTTTCAATATGGGAACTACACCAAGAGCTATTGCGGCTCATTGGGAAACAGCCCGCCGCTTCGCAAATAGAGTTGAGATAATACCAAACCACAATATTATTGAGCAAGGCACTTCAGCAGTTTTTGATGCAAGAGTTTACAGCCGTTATAATGAGCTTTTAAGAACTGTTGATTATATGGAAGAGCCTTATTGGGAATATTTTTGGACTAGCGTTGATTTTGAATTTTCTGTTCATAGCAGCTTTGAAGATTATATTACTTTTGAAAGAATAGATGAAACGGAAGATTTGCTCCCAGGTGAAACTTTCGTTCGTTGGGAAATAGACGGAGTAACAGCTCGTTTAAGAACTGAAGACGGGTATGATATATTTAGAGTTCGTGCAGCTACTTACAGAAATGCACCAGTAACTATAAGCCCAAATTATGCAATTTTAAGAGGAACTGCTACAAATGCACTTTATAATGAAAATGGCACGCCGGTAACTTTTAACCCAAATAGCTTGCCTCCAGATTATGCTTATAGAGAAGCAACTATTGAAATAACCCCAAGACCAATACGTACACCAGAAACTATAATAACTGCCTCTACAGAGCCTATAAAAATCTACAGAGGAAATAGTTACACAATAGAAATAACTGAAGTTTTTGATATAGATGGAAACGAAATAGACTTAACAGACCCTGCCTTAAATATAAGCTGGTCAGTAACAAATGGGTTAGCCCTTTCTAATTTAACAGTAAGTGTAGATGGCATTGAAGCCGTTGTAAATATTGATAATTATGAAGTTTTAGGCGGCAATCATTCTGTAACAATACGTGTCTCTATTGAAGATGAATATGTTGAAAAAGAAATTCCTATATATGTTTTAGCAATACGTGTTCCAACTACTATAATAGTTACACCGAGAATAGCCGCAGTTATGCAAGGTTATTCACATAATTTCACTTATGAAGTGTTAGACCAGTTTGGAGACCCATATATTTTTGACCCTTATTATGCACACTTGCAGTTTGAATGGGTAAACTTTTCAGACTATGGTGTTTCTATAGACAATACAGGTATAGTTAACACTTCACGCCTTACACCTGCAGGTACTATTATACCTGTAGTTGTAAGATTAATTAGCGACCATACAATTTATGGCGAAGCAACAGCAGTAGTAACTAACAATCCACATCGTATAAATTTAAGTATAAATAAAATTGGCAACAACGGAGCTATAGGAACACAAACTATAAATAATTTAATACCTGGTCAGCTTGTCCGTGTGTCTGTGCCGGATTTAAGAAGTTTTGGTTTTGCAAGAGACGTTATTACTTTAGATGAAAATACTATTTTAGAAACAGGCACTCTCGAAGATGATTATTTTTATATACGTATAGAAGATAATGCTAATATAGTTATAAACTTCGTTAGACATTCAAACGCTTTCACAAGGGTAGAGTGGGTTTCTAATATTGCTAGCATAAACGGATACACATATGTGTTAAGAAGAAATGTAGATTTTAACTACATACCAATAGCACCTACAGCACCAACTGGCTATATTTTAACTTCTGTAATGCCGTCAACTAGTGCTGCACAAATCTTAGCTTATACACCAGGCGGTGCCGCTCAAGATACGCAACTTATAAGGTTTACATTCACACCTATATCAGATTGGGTTCACACAAACACACGCCTAATAACAGTAAGATTTAGAGTAAATAGAGTTGGGGACTTAGGATTAGAAAGAGCTCCAAGCGAAGATAGCAGCTTCTTCATAAGAATACCAATAAACAGA
>JGI24697J35500_11274925_pt1 | contig 14207 bp, 6 predicted proteins | sample TergutMp193P1_FD_35500 | JGI IMG/M metagenome (IMG submission 35500) | reverse complement strand
TTGTTGTTGTTGTTGTTGTTGTTGTTGTTGTTGGACTGTCCTATTTTATCATTTCTATTGTTATCAATAATTTTATCTCCAATTGTTAGGAGGTAGTTATTAAACAAATTTACAAACGTTTGCTGATTGTTAAATTAACATTAATGTTTAGGAGATGTACACCTTCCTTGCTTACTTTTTTGCTTGTTCTGGATTTAATTATATTACAAATGGTTTTCATTTTATTTTTAGAGTTTAAAATTATATAATCATACTGTAATTTATTTAGTGCTTGTATAATTTTAGACAACATTTTGCAGTACAATTTGTAGTTCTCTTTAAGATTTGTATCATTACTGTTCCTACAGTTCAGATAAAGATCTCTTTTATGAATACATGTGGTCTTTGTACCTGTTGTCACCGAGTGTTGCCTTTGTGTTAAAAACGTATTTTTCTCTTAGTACATCTAGAATAAAAAGTCCTTAGATATGTATTAAGAAAGTTACTGAATATTACATCATATTTGACAAAGATACTGTTCCAGGTTTCATAACTCAGTTTAATCTTAAATTTTGTTATAGAATACTTATTAAAGTTTCTTATAATTTGGGTTCCACTGAATTGTTTTAGTGTGTTAATATTGTTTAACTTTATAATTTGGGCATTATGGTCTGATAGCCCATTAATAAGAGGACATGTGGTATAATTTTGATTATTAGTTGTGTCAAAGAGTATATTAACTGCTGCTGAAACTGAGCCATTTTGAATTCTAGTTGGAAAGGGGATAGTACTAGTTAAGTTATAAGTAGCTAGCAGGATATATAATTGTTGTCTTTTTTTATAGTTGTCAAAAGATAGTTTATGTTTATATCTCCACAGATAATAAACTGTATATTAGTACAGTATAGTACATTCAGAATAGTATCTTAAGTCCTTTAAGAAATATATGAAATTCCCTGAGAGTGATATATAAATTGATGTTATGCAATTATTTGTAGTTGGTAAGTTTAGTTTGACTGCACATCCTTCTGTATCTTACTCTTCACCTGTTTCTTTTACATTAATATTAGTAAAGCTTAGAGGTTTATGAAATTAATACATCACCATTTTTTAGGGTTTGTTGTTAAAATATGGCACCTAAATTATAATGATGTATGGGTATTCTTCGTAGTTCATATTATGTTAAATGATTATCTGTTATATGTTAGATATGGGGGAGCTCTGGAAGTAGTAAGCATATTAACTCATTTTATTCTTTAGATCCCTAATATTTTGAGAAATATCTTAAAAAGTCAGTAGGAAAATGCAAAAGATAACTATTACTTGTGAGGAATTGCAAGTGTGTGCTTGAACCATCTTGGTCTGTGTTATATTGCTTACTGTTTATTTTAGTTAATCCATCAATATGGTTTACAGTGAAATTGTCAGCTGCTTCTTGAGTATGATTTACCATAAAGAATCATTTTTACTTGGTACTGGAACTCTCTTGTGTCTTTTTGATGTTCTAAGAACTCTTATTTCAAAATTTAATGTGTCTGCTTGGTTATTATCACTTCCGTTGTTTATGTGTATTGCACTATTGTTTTCTAGTACTTGGGTATTGGTTCCTTCTGTGAAATAATTTTTCAAGTCCAGATTGATGGGGATTTCTGTTTTTTGTTTCCTAGTAATATGTAGATTTGGAAACTCTTTGTTTAGATATCATTTCTTTCCCTAACCCATTTAGATGTAGTCCCTGAAAATTAAAAAATTACTTGTTATAGTTAATTTCCACAACTGTAGTGTGTTTGAAAGATTTACTTACTTCATTACTTATCTGTTGAATGATCTAATTTTATTGTTTACACAAGATGATTCCATCAGATTGTGTGTATGTGCCACATGTAGTAAAATGATGTTAGTGTGACTATTGTCTTTAATGTAGCTTTGATATATTTTAAGGTCATCTTGGCATTATTCTTACCCACATCAGTGGCACAACCACAAAAAACAAACCCTTCACTTTTCTTTAAATTTACTATGTCTTTCCTAGCTGAATTCACTAATATCTAAATACCAGCTCCAAGTTTAACCAGGCCATTAACTTCAAATTTATTATTTACGTGGTAAATACTTTTTCATTCTCATTCTACATCCTCTGGAATGGCTGTTGCCTATAATTACAATTTTATGTTCATTTGTAATTGTATTCCTATTACTGCACACTTTCAGTGCTGCATTACCACTGTCATTTGATAGATTTATCATTCCTTATTGGTGCAAATCCATTGTCTTCTGTCCATAATAGTCCGTTGACTGTAGTTGGAATGGAGTAAGTTGAGTCCTCTTCATAGCCTCGTTGTTTCCTGTGTTTTGTCGCACCATGTCATAGGTTATGTAATGAAGTTGGTTGTGTAGTAGAGTCAGTAAGTTTCTTATCTGATATAGTTTTATCACTCAAAAGTTTATTTACACTGAGATATTTTTTACTAGTTGTGTTAAATATTTCGTGTTCTATTGGTTTGCTTGACTTACTACCACTTCTGTCTGTCTGTCTGTCTGCTTGAGGCCAGTCAGTATTGAGTACCGATTTGATGTTCCAAACATCTTTGGGAGGAGTTTTACATGTTTTAGAAGTTTTGTTGGATCACTTGAATGCCTTGATGTTACTGGCTTCCAATAATTATTTACATCATGATATGCTTCTACGTGAAAAGTTGTAGACATGCTGTTACTTACATTCTCAGGAGTGGTACTCATATTTGAGCCTTTCTGAAGTATTTCAGTAATTAACTGTGCAGAACTGAGCTCTGTTAAAGTCTCTATAACTGTGATTCCATTTCAATACACTTTTCACATGCAGATTCCTTATTTATTCCATCCCTATGTGCCAAGTATTCTGGACTAGTATCTGTGATATGATATGATATGATATGATATGATATGTTATGATACATGATATGATAATGTGAATGTGAACTATTACGTCGTCCATCATACTGACTTGGTAAGTGATGTGCGAACAGGTATACTAAAAACATGTGTGAACCTATTCAGTCTTACGCACAGTCACTCTACCTGTTTCTGCCTGATTTACTTTACTAACAGTCAGACAAGTAATTTTATCATCAAAAACAAGTAGTCACTATTTTCTGGCACATTGTTTTGGCTCGTCCCTCTGATCAGTATGCAAAAGTAATTTAAGGTTTTCATGTTGTTTGCTCGAAACACTCACAGGTCAGGTGTAAAATAATGGATAAAAAACCAAATTTAGAAGTAAATTAATTTTTAATGTCTTACCAGTTAATTTTATCATCATTGGATGTGGTTAGTCATTTCTCTTGTGTCACAAGTGAATATTTGAGTTTGTGGAAACTAAGTCAGTTCATGAATAGAGAGAGAGAAGTTAGTTGCCAGCCAAAATTGTCCGTCACTAATAGCAACCTGTGCTTATCATTAATGCTGAATTTTACTTTTGTGTGCTTGAGCTTCAGTGAATTGCAGCAGTTTTCTTCTTGTTTACTGAAAAGTAGTACTGTATAACTTGCAGGTAGTAAAGTGGTAGATTTGAGGTTCTAAATGTGGTCACTATGGAGGAACTTGCTACCCATATTTTCAGGGTAGAAAATGGAGGCCACAGTTACCAGTCTACAGGATTACATTATGTCACATAATTGTAAAATTGTATTCTTGTAATTCAGGTTCTTTCCCTAAAAAATGTAGTTATTATTGAATCTTAGTGATTTTCTCGTTTTTTTTACTACAGGTGTTAGATTTTATTGAGCAACTATTATTTTTGAAATTGTTATTTGTTTAGGATTTTTTTTGGTACTGGAATGCATCTAAAATCAGAACGTTTTCAAAAGTGTTCACATTTTCACATTTATGGTATTCTAGTAAGTCATTGCAGCATGAAATTGAATAAGCAGTGGAATTCATCATGCAGAAGAACAAAATATCATTTAACAGTCACTGATAGTAAGATCCTCTCCTATTTATGAAGTATATGTAAGAATTATGATAAAACATATCAGAAAATTATGTCTGAATCATGCGTGATTCCAGTCTTCCGCCACAAAGTAGCTGAGAACTGCGCTCGTCTGGGTTCTGACATAGCAAGTAGTGGTAATTTTCTTTCCACTGCTCGCTGCATTATAACACAAGAGTGTAGTTCTCATGTCTGAATTACATTCATTTATAAGACCAAGTCAATGCACAAGTTACAAACATACATACAAGAGCGGTCTTTCACCACTCCTATGTGTTTGGCATACCTGTGCCATCCTTAGGAAGTTCATACACCAAATTTAAAACTTCCTAAAATATAATTAGTTGCCTCTGCAATATATCTTATCAGCAGCTAAATTTAAAGTGCAGGTTGGTTATAGCTATGTTTTTTAACAATTGTTTGCTGTATGATAATGTTGTTACATTTTATACTTATGATGTACTTGACGTGTCTAGAGTCACTGTATGACTGATTGGACTGAATAAATAAATAAATAGTAATAATAATAAACATGTTATTAGTAACTTCATAATAGTGAATGCTCAACAGGCAGGAATAATTTACAGCTATAAAACCACCAAAAAAAAATTATTTAAAACTAATGCAGCAGTATGGTTCATTATATATACTCATAATATGTTTATGTACATCATCCACTCTGCATTTTAAGTATAGCTGCTGAATGCTGTAGGGAGCGAATTTTGCAAATGTAATTAATTATATTTTAGTAAGTTTGAAATATGGTGTGCAAATTCCCTGAGGATGGCACAGATTTGCTGAAACGTGTAGGAGTGGTCAAAGACTATACTTATGTGTATATTTGTGACTTTGTATATTGGTTTGGTTTTATAAATGAATGTTAAGCAAAATGCATGGAATGAACAACTTCACAACCATGTCTGAATATTAATAAGATTTGAAAGTGACAGACTTTAAGCTGTTACTGTACGGAATAGATTCTTCTAGGATATGAAGCCATGTATGTTTCTCCACAATGGTAGATGTTTTCCAACCACACATCATATCCCAGAAGAGAATATTCCTCTGTAACTGCCCTGAGAACCTCAGATCTCAAGAAAGTGCTTATCTGTTGGATGCCGCATGTCCTGTTACAGTTAACAACATTAATTTTGTTGTTGTTTTCTGTTCATTAAATTTTGAATGACTTTGATACTTGCAAAAATAATATTTGTAGCAGCTGAGGGGGAAAAAATAAAATGATTATGCCTGGTGACCTTGGAGGAATTTGAGTAAAGAGGAATGGTGTATTATACAGTATTTAGGCTAGCTGGTCACTCCTGCCAGTATTTAATATGATGATCTGAACATAAAGCAGAATTGTCACACCAACTGCTACACTATAATCCTCACTTCTTTTTTGGGTCCAAAAGTAATGGTTTGTGCAGGTATTGCCCATACTGTATGACCTAAATATGTTCAGAGACTGACTGTGTGATATTATTTCTATGTTTGTTTTTAAAGCAGCTCACAGATTTTCACAAAATCTGGTACAGATATCATGCCATTGGAGGTCATCCATCTTTATAATTGGTGATACTGTACTGTAATACCAGCATGTCATCCATATGAACTTCCAGCTCAAAATGGCTTGAGTGGAGGGTTTAGCTATTAGTGGTATTGGAAATTCAGAGAGCTAATGAACCCCCTTGCATAAAAAATTTTAAAACACTTCCTAGTTCTTGAACACAAACCCAAACTGAACTTTCGTGACTGTTTTTAGTCTTCTGGAATGTGATGCCACATAGTCTGGTAGGACAGATGCTAAAATTTTAAAGGAGGCTACTCTGAAAATGAAGTAGGTTCTCTGAAACACTGGTGCAGTACATATATGAAACTACATGGCTTCACATCCCTGAAGATCAGTGTTGTACAAAGCACTGCTGTGGAAACCTCAGATGTCACTTTTAATCATGTAATGCAGACTATACAGAACATTGCTTTATAGCATAGATTTTTAGGAAATGTGTGAAAATAGAAGCTAGAAAGCAGATAAATGAAAATACACAATGAAATTGAACACAAAGTTTAGGAAAACCTTATGGCACCTACATTACTTCAATTCTTTCATTGCCTTTGGATATGTGTATATGAATTGGAATAATAAAGGCTGATCTTAATCAAGGTACATAATATATAGCATCACCTCATTTGATGAATATTTATATAAAATTAAATTCATTATTTTTTCAGGTCATTTTCAAAGAATCTCTTCTGTCGTGTGTTGTCAACAGATTATATCTGGATTATTTTGAACATCAAAATCTGTGATCAGTTTATGATCTGCTGCTCTTGGTGCCTGTGACATATATCATAAAATTACTATTTTATGGGTTTCTTGAAAAGTAACTTGGATAACACACACTGGTAGATAACGTGATGCCAAGGTGAATGTGTTTCAGGTGTTTTGCTTAAAATTTCTTTCACTTACCATTATGAGAGTCATTGTTTTAATTTGCTCCTCAATAAACATAAAGTACTTCAAAATAGAGACTAATTGAAAAGTACGGAATTCAACACTGGTATAGAACGTACCTAGAATTTAACAAGGTGAGCCACAAACATCTGATGGTTGTTGAAACGAAATAACATTTTAAGGCAAAGTGATATATATATTCCATGCCCATCAGAATTAATGTAATCATTACTGTACAAATATGATGCTTTGTGGGTAACAACCATGTTTTTTAGTACACCCCTGCAATCATGATGGAAAGGGCACTGTAACATAGGATATATTTAAGGATACCTTGAATACACTCCTGAATTTGCTGTCTTAAGTCACCAGTATTGGCTGGACATGTTCTATATACCTTGCTTTCTGCATTGTCCCAGAAGATGTAGTTGGGTACTCCAAGATCAGCAACAAAGCAGGCCAGGTGATGTCTGCATAATGAGCAATGGGTCTGCATGGGAACCATGTCTTGAGAACTTGCATGGAAATCTTGTGCTGTGTGAGCAGTTGCTCCAGACATGATTGTGCATGATAATAGGCAGTATGGCATCGTCACTAAGTAAGCAAGCTGTTTTTCAAATTTAAAATGCCGTCGGGCGTTTCTGGCACATCCACCCTGCCTGCTGGCATCATCTTGCAGTGCCAGACTAGCAAGATATATGGAACACGTTCTGCCAATATTGATGACTTTAAACAGCAAATTTGGGAGTGTACTCAAGGGTTCTCTAAAGAATTGCTATGACTTCTTTGCCATTGTGACCACAGATTTGTACTAAATGACATGGCAGTCACCTACAAAGTTTCATATTCTAACAGTAATGATTAACTTGGAATTCTCATGGACATGGCATGCATCTACCAATGTCAGTAATTTTTCCACTTTGCTGTAAAATGTTATTTCATTTCAAAAATGATCACATGCTGCTGGTTTATCTTGTAAAATATCTTTGAATTTTACAAATAAGTATACTTTCATGCATGTATTTTCCTGTCTTTATTACTCCATGAAACATGAATTTTGCAAGTTTTCTTGCTCATGGAGAATCTGCACCTAGCACTGATACATGCTGCACTATTGCCCATGGATTACATCAACTAGTTTTTCCAGACATTAGCCACATAAAGTGTGTTTGTGTTTCTTCAAATTACATCATGTTGACTTTCATCTTGTTTCAGCCTCTTTGATGATAATGAAGGGGAAGATATCCTTTCACCAAACCTTGACCAGCTTGTAGCCAGTCACATAAGAAGTAATGATGGACCAGAAACTAATTTGATGTGTGATGGCTTTAGCAGTGTTGGCAATAATGGGAAGTGGAAACATCCTAGTTTTGCAGTTTCAGACTTTGATACTGATGATGATGACTATGCAGCAGACAGTGATGATTGCTCTGTTTGAAATGTGTAAAACTTCCCATGTTAGAGTTTTATTGTTGTAGTGTGTCCCTTTAACACCAGCAGGTTGTTAAAACTTAACACATATAGCACGTTATACTTGGTCAGGATTTCTGCTGACTGTGCATCATGTGCAGAACTATCATGACTGGACATTCAGAGTATTTGGAGTACAGTTATTTGCTGCTTTTGCCACATAAACTGTACACCCACTGCTAGTATGCAGACTGGAGACAGAACTAACATCAAGAATAGAGTGATCGTCTAATCACAGTGATATTCGAACATTCATAGTTTTCAGAAGTGCACTTGTACTATTCAAGTAACCTGAAAGGTGTTCAAGTGTGTGTCTGTCTTAGTTATTTTTGTAAATTATAAATTGTCACAAATTTGAAGTGAAGGTGTGTACTAGTGATTTTAGTGACTTGTTTAAATTTAAACAGAGCTTTCTTTTATACTGTACAGATCTTCTTCCATTCATGCAGAATTTGTGTTCATTTCTCAGGAATACAGTTTGAAACAGATGATCAGATTTATTCCAGATTTTTGAACATACAAGGCTTCCAATATTATGAAAAATTACTGTAGTGAAACAAGAATATAGACTGCAACTGCAAGTTGTGTAGACTGTTTTGCACGTGTTTTGGAGGTGGTTATTTAATCCAGTGCTTTTTACTTTTGAAAATGTGTGTATATATATATATATATATATTCGATCCGGATAGCTCAGTCGGTATAGTGACTGACTACGGACTGGACGGTCTGGGATTGAATCCAGGTGGGGACGAGATTTTCCGCCTGTCCAGACAGGCCCTGGGGCCCACCCAGCCTCCTGTAAAATGGGTACCGGTTCTTTCCCAGGGGTAAAGTGTGGCCGGGGCATGCTGCTGACCACTTACCCCCTTCTAGTGCTGTGGTCATGGAAGAGTAGAGCTATACCTCTACCCACCCTCTTGTCCACATTGGCCCTGTAAGTGGATCACTTTACCTTTACCTTTTTATATGTATTCGATAACAGTAGTGGTGAGCACATAGTGATGTCACCAAAATCTTAAATTATAAAGAAATGATATGAAGTTTCTTGACAGTTTAAATTTTAGTACAAGGTGTTGTTGATAGAGGGAATATTTTTTCTCACTCAATTTGCAGCCTTTTGAAAGTTCAGATTTTATTTAAAAAATTAATATTGGGTTCAGTAAGCATTTCTGTTGGTACTGAGGCAGGAGTAAAGGCTGTCTTCACTTAGAGGTTGTAAAATTGGATGTAAGATTACAGTAAACATGTTATTTATTAAAATTATAATACAGCATTACAAAAATGCCATTCAGAAATTAAAAAAAGACTTCGTATATTTGTTAAAATTGCAATGCTCTTTGTCATGAAATGTTGGAAATTATCCATGTAGCATTAATTGAGAAGTGTGGCGTCTGTAGTGCTTTTACTTATTCAGCATACAAATCATATGATTTTGTAAGTGATAAAAAAAACTGTGACATCATGATAATGAATAGGAAGCAAAACATGTTACACAAGAGCTTGGAGAAGAGTAATCTATGACACAAACTCCAAAAAACACAGTTTTCTAGGGCCAGACTTTCTGGGTGCTCAGGTATGTTTTAAAAGAACCATTGCTGAAATTTGCAACATACCAGCATGTCATATGATACTTGGAATTACTGAAGTATATTGGCTTAACTTCTCAAGAACTGTATCTTCCATTTTCCATTTGTATTAGTATCAAATGTAGACCGAGTGTAAGTTATTTGATTTCACACACATTCTAAGAATTCCAGAAGGTTTCTGTTTTTTTTTTTTTCCTTTCTTTCTTTCTGTTGTGAATGTGTAACACTAAATCTCTTCAAGCTTCATTCAGTATTATTAAATGCTGACTGTGTACATGTTAAATTAAGTCAAAAAATACCACTGGCTGTACTAAGTAGAGCCACATTTTACTGTATAGGGGATTCAAGCTGATATTCATGTAGATCCACTGCATATTTATTTTTAATATGTGACTGAAATTTTTTAAAAGTACACACATAAAATTAATGTAGAAATACATGTGTGCAGATGACACTTTTGATATAACATCAAATTAACATGCCAGTATCTTTAAGGTGACAAAAGACTGGGTGTGAATGGGCATGTTGTGGGAGAAGGTTTATCATATCCAAAAACGCAAGTACTATACTTTACAACACTCCATTTGAGGTTGTACCCAAGAATGACTGACAATATGCAGTACTCCAGTTGTATGTAAATAACTATGACACATTTGACATTATAAACAGCTCAGTAGATTGTAGACTGTAGTACAAAGGCAGCAGTGATTCTAGACCACCAGAACACGTTGTTATGAAGTCTGGTAGCTCTCTAGAAGTGTGACTGATTTATTATGTAAGTATTAAAGTATTATTAATATAATAAAGTTTAAAGAAGCTGAAGAAACTGTAGATAATTTATGTTATCAAATTTAATGATACATGTTACTATAATACCAATGCCTATTCGGCAATTTCCTTGTCTGAGTGTGTGAGTGTAAAAATGTGTATTTACATCACAGTTATTTTCCACTTCTTTATTAGAAAGCAGTTGGTAGAATGTATATGAATAGTCTTGGAGCTGAAACATCACATCCTGTTATTCTGTACCAGTAATAGAACTTCTGTTGTTCTAGTCCAGGTGTGTGCAAATTAACTTCAGAGTGCTGTGCACCTCTTTTAGCCATACTACATGAAATCCAAAGAGCACTTTTTTATACTTGTTAATAGTTGAACGTAATAAAGCTGTAATTTTCTGTTTTAAGTTCTACAGTAATATTATTGTTAGTTATATGAAGATGAATTAGTTTTCTTTCATTGTTAGAACACTGTTATATATACGGTATACCACCATGTTGTATGTCTTCAATTTTTTTTTAATATTGAAAAATAGTTGTAACCAATGTTAACTGAATAATTTACAAACATGCTACGTAAATCGTCATAGACAGTATCCTTATTGTGTTAATTAAATGTTATCACTGGTAATATTTTATACAGCATAGGAAATAAATTTAATGTAAGTATAAACTTTTTACTTTGTTAGATGTTTGCAATTGACGTTTGTTATGATACATACTGGTGCTGCAAATGGTTTTGAAAGTATTATATTAATTATGATGATTATGATTACAACAACAACATCAACAACATATGACCCATACAAATGAGAATTATTTGGCTATTGAAATAAGGCAGAATAATGAAGCAAGCTGACCAATGACAGCTTGACTCTTGTACTGGTGTTCACTTTGTCTCTATTTTTAGAGGAATTTATAGCAGAGTGTTAGCAAAACACTGAATGAAAAACTAAACAGTTCTTTGTATTGAAGTTTATGGATATATTATACCAAGCATTTTTAAACTGTACTAATCTGTTTGAAATGAATAATATAAAAATAATAACAAGAGAATGTTAAGTGTATTAGAATTGAAGAGACTGGAAATGTTGTGCATTATATTAAATATTTACATATGAAACAGTTCTAGAATTATATGCACCAGTACCATAAAAGCAGTAGTGCTGATTGACCAATAGCTCAGATTCAGTATTGCTCCTATATGTGCATTTGCCTTTAGTTTGAGATGAGAAATATCCAGCAACAGTTCATGTCCTAAAACAAGTTCCCACTTTCTTTTACATGGGAACCAGGGTACTTAGCATAGCTCTATCATTAACATGCCATCAGTTACATTTAATTAAAATATGTCTGTACATTTATGACTATAAAATCTTTTGTAGTGTTTCTACTCTGGATATATAAACTTTTAAAATGGTACTGAATGTTACTTCATTATCCATGAGTTGCCTTGTCCTTTACATATTGCCTCTTCACAGAGCAAGTGCTATCATGCCTCAGTTCATTCTTCTTTCGCTTTGATAAATGTCCCAGCTGGAGAAAAGTAAAACACCACGGAAAGTATAGTAGGAAACAAGGACAGGAAAGGTCTGTTTATGAAATAAATTATTATTAACCACTGCCTATCTGACAGGGACAACTGCACAGTTGATTATCGTACTATTATCTTCATCATTCATACTTATTTCCATGTGCAACAAATATTTCGCTGAAGAATACCTTCATACAAATCACATATTCCTATTCTTGTTACATTAATTTTTCTTACAGATCTCTATTTACACCAGACTCAATTTTATGGCTATAGCTGCATACACATCAATTTAAGCTTGGATGGAAATGTACAATTGCCTGATATGTGACCTACAGAGGAAGGTCCAATTTTCCCTGAACAAATGACATTATCCATCCTGTACTACCTAGTTCATTGCATTTTTACATGCAGAAGTCAAAAGAAATTTGGAAAGCAGTTTAGACAATTGTAAGTTCACGCCTGTATAAATTCAGTGTTATTTTTTGTTTCTCCAAGTTCTGTTTACTGTTGTTTTAGTTTTTGGAATGTACTTCAGACAGTATAGACCTGGCAACAGTGGAAGCTTAAATTGCTGTGGCTGCAACTACATTTTAATTTTTACACCCTATTTCTGTATGTGAAATATAAATGCTTGTATATGAATACAGTATACTGAATTGCTTGGTGTCATTAACATATAATTTAAAGCTCAAGAATTGTGATTACATTTTATTTATTGATTAACCACTTCCAGCTGTTACTTTAAATTCAGTTTTTGTTCCCTTCAGTATCATATGCATCATTCTTGCATCCAGAAAGCTGTGAGAATTCAATATGGTGCTGTGATCTTTGCAGAAACACAAGGACTATGTCACACAGCTGTCACGTAGCCCAAACAAATGGAGTATAACAAACACAGCATGGCACTAAGATTTAAAGTTTTTCTTGGCTATACCAAGTAGGAAAAGATCAGTCCATTTGTGGGACTAGATTCTCACAGCAGTGATGACAAAGATTACTGTTGTTTAGAACATAATGCAGGGTACTACTCAACATTGCAGGGAAATGGAATTGATTTGTCCTTCCTTCATCATGACCTGCTCTCTGACACAAGACTGGTGATGCTTCTAAACATTCAGGTCTTGAACATATATAAGTAACATTTCAGTTCAGGTTATATGTGAAAGATTATGTAGTTTGTTTTTGCTATCTGTTGGTCATCTGGGGCCACACTCTCAAGAATCGAACATAAAGAAATAAGTTTCTGGTTGAATATGCAAACCTCTTACCATAAGGAAGCAGTTCTGTGGAAAATTTATGATTATTTCTCTTCATATACCTCCATCTACAAATGTAATTTGCTTACTTTATACTGTATTGCTATGCTTTAAATTGTCAGCTTCAATTCTGCATAACTTAAGAATCGAAGGGATTTCTATCAATGAAAATTTTCTCTGAATATCTACTTAGGAAAGACATGGGAAAACAGGCGGGACAATGTAAGCAGAACAGAAACAGCAGGGTTGATGTTTGTATGGAGTTTTAAGAAATGAACAACAAAGGTTAAATCTGTAAGCAGGACATTAGGTAAAATAAGGATGGTTGAAACATTATAAGAACTGTAATTTACATTAGAGATACAATGTGTAAAGTGCGGGTGTCACTTAACTTCTTTTAAAAGCAGAGCATCATTTAAGGTTGTACATAAATGACCAGTGGGGTGATGAGGAAAAATATATAATGCAGAATATGAAAGGAGTCAATACAGATACAAGAGGCATGCTTATGGAAGGAAAGCAAGAATAATGGAGAGCACTTAAACAAGTTTGAAAGATAAATGGAGAATGATAATTTGTTCTCCATACTGATTTGACTGTTCATTTTTTTACAGTATAATACATTAAAACAAATTTTTAATGTCAGTCATCACCTCTAACGCAACGTATGGGAAGCAACTTGGTAGGTTAGTACATCTCTTTTCATTCTGTTATGCAGTATGGATTAATATTTGGGGGGAACTCTTCACATACTGCAACAAGTTTTAAACAAAAGAATGTACTGAGAATTATTACAGGATGCAGAAGTACAGACTCATTTAGAGATTTATTTAAGAAATGAAAAATTCTGCCTCTTCAATCACAATATCACTTCTCTATTTGTGGTTAAGAACAAAAACAAAAGTCAAATTCTGATGTCTATAACAAATAGTAGACAAAACTTTAACTTTCACCAACCTTCATCAAATTTACCACTGCATAAAAAAGGAGCTCACTCAACTGCCATACAAATAGTCTCCCACAAAGTCTCAAAAATTTAAGTTACAACTCTAAACAATTCATATCAACCACAAAGAATTATTTATATGCTCACTCCTTCTACTCTGTAGATGAATATGTATGTAGTATTTCTTGACTTGTTCTATATCCAAGGTATTAACCTGTTTTGAATTCATGGACTG
>JGI24697J35500_11274926_pt1 | contig 14281 bp, 13 predicted proteins | sample TergutMp193P1_FD_35500 | JGI IMG/M metagenome (IMG submission 35500) | reverse complement strand
GATAATGCTGCTTTCCATAAATCGAATAAATCAATAATCTTGCTGAGAAAGTAGGTGCTGAAATTCTTTATCTTCCTCCTTATTAGCCAGATTTTAATGAAATTGAGCATCAGTGGTTTGCTATAAAGAATAGAGTTAGGAAAAATATCCCTATTTTTAGCTCTTTTCGTCAAGCCGTCTATTCTGTGTTCCTTTGATTATTTCTGACTATTATGAGAATGGCTATAAATAATGTCCATGCATCTTTTTGCTTGGTAAGGAAATTCATAAGCAATAGCTTACTCACATAGCAGTTTTACTAAAATTTATTCCAGCAACACAACTAACTTAACTATACCTACAGTCCTCTTTTGAAATCTCATACCAAATCCCAATGGTAATAACGCTAACTATGGATTAGAGATAAAAAAGAGCAAGAATATCAATGGTTTATAAATCCAAACATCTGCAATAAAAAAGCTAATGGGCACATAAATTTAAGCAGCAGGCATCTTAAATGCTCCATCAATTTAGTAAAATTCAAGAATTTTAATGGCTTAGCCGTATAGGTATGCAATGAACTGCCATTTTTAAGTTTGATTAAGCATAATTCAAAAAGTCAAGATTTTCAACAACTTACCAAAATCTAATCCATGTTAGCGTTAATAGGACAAATTAAAAAGTTTCCATACGATGAGAGATTTAGCGAATTTATTATGTATCTTGTTTGACTCCCCGATAACGAAAGCTGGTATAACCTTTATGCTTAAGCAATTACTAAGTGAAAAAAAGGCAAAAGAAGCCCCGAGTAGCGAGTTTTGACTCTCTAATACTTTAAATTGGCGCTATAATAATTTGCTGACGCTTAGTTTAAGCGCGATTTGGCTGAATGTAGAAAAAATGTAAAAGACATGCAGCCGCTATAATTTGATACAATTTACCAAAAAATACCCTGGATTTTTTACTGAATTTTGTCATTGAGCCTGCGGATCAAAAGCAAGTTTTGAGTTAAAAATACCCTTAATTACTATGATAAGGGTGCTGGAGGAATTTGTCAAGTAGTTTTTTTGTTTCTATTCGATGACGTTATAACTTTTTTTCACTGTTGTTCATCCGCTTTCTGTGTAGTGGAATTGGTATAAGGTCTTAGATATGCCAATTTTAATCTTTATGTTATAAAGTTGTTAATCATTTTATCATATAATTAGTATAATAGTTATTTTTCAAAGGATTTTTATGACTTGTTACTCAATTTTACAACCATACAATGCATATTACCACAATATAGGTGAACCTCATTTCTCAGATTGTAAACCATTATACATATCTGATAAATTTGATAATAGGCCTTACTTCGATAAGGACTGTATAACCACGCAAAAATTTTGCCTTATAGGCGATCATCGTGTTCCTAATTTATACACGTCTCCCAAACATCATCACACTCCATTTCAAGGTGATTATAACCCGTATTTCAAGCATTGTTGCAATCCATGTCACAGTGATCATCATGATGCAGCATGGTGTCACGCTCACGACTCTGGTAACACAGTAGTGCTGAATATACCACCATGTTGGACTGGAAGCGAAAGTGGAAAAACAGGAACTAGGATAATAGGAGTTGCAAAAACTGAAGGAGTACCTGAACATTCAGACCACATTGCAGCAGCTGTTTCTACTGCGGAGATAATTTAAGGACAATAAATTTTTGTAGGTAATTGTAGCGAAGGTGATGAAAGACGTGAAAAGTGCGTAGAGGATCAAAAGTGAGCGATATCATATTAAGATCACAAATAGCGTTGACTTAATATGATAAATAGAGTATAAGACAAAAGGAAGGGATGTGCATTATGTACCTCTGTCTGTTGGCTTATAACTTTTACAGCCCATTTGATGTATGGTCTTTCTTGCCTTTCCTACTAATACTGTTAATTTAAGGTAAAGTTTTAATTATATAGGAGGTTTCTATGCCAGAAAGTGATGATATTCAAAATGGTGTTAGCCAAAATGAAATTACATAGGAAACTACTGAAGAACCTTCAGTAGTTAATGAAAGTGGAGGGGAACTTACTAAAGAGCCTGCAATAGGCAATGAAAGCGGAGGAGAACCTCCTGCAAAGACTACAGCAGACACAGAGGAGCCTTCTGTAAAATCTAAAGTGGACGAAGTGAAACCCACCACAGAGCCTACATTAGATAATGGAAGTGAGAGAAAACTTCCTGAAAAAATTACTACAGTAAATATAGAAAAGCCCACTGAAAAAGTTACTACAGTAAATGCAGGGAAACCACGTGTAAAATTTACAGTAGACGAAGGGAACTTTCCTATGAAGCCTTCAGTAGATTGGGGAAGTAAAATGAACCCTTTAGGTGAGTATCCATGTTTCAAACATCATCATAACTTATGCTTTAAGCATTGTCATGATCCGTATTACAATGGTCATCATACTTCACGTTATCATGCCTATGATTCTGGTAGTACAGTGGTGATACCTCATGGTTGGAAAGGTGAACTACCTATAGTAAAAGTTGGGGGCATACAGAATTTTTTGATTTAAATAAGCCCGTGCTAATATCTGATCTAGGTTGTAATATTTGCGATTGTTATTAACTGCAAAAAAAGCTGTTTAATTTCGATAGACTGTGTGAATGAAAATAAAGGGGGAGCATTCTGTAAGCATACGGTGCTTTATATTTAACAAGTTGCATTTAACTCCTGTGACGTTGTCTGAAAAAACATGGCATTGGTAGGTTCTTTCCTCTTAGTTAATTTCTGTATAAGCTGCACAAGATAAGCCTTCAACTAACCTCATTTATTTACTATACTACTATAGGTTTTGTAGCTTTTTGATTGATGAACATTTTTAAGCGGATCTCTTTGCTAGTCCTTAGCAGATTAAATGAGTTGAAGCAAAGGGGTGTGATAAATACAAGTGTAGAAAATTTTGTTGTTGAGCCTCCAAGTAATAGAGCACATGGGGATATTTATACAAATGTTGCTATGGTGCTTGCAAAGCATGAAAGTAAGAATCCAGTCGAGATTGCAGGGATATTGGCAAGAGAATTTAAACTTTTTGACGAAGTTGCAAGAGCAGAAGTTGCGGGTCCTGGCTTTATCAATATGCACTTGAAAATAGAAGTATGGCATGGGATTCTCAAACAAATAAATGAGCTAAAAAGAGAGTTTGGCACTTTAGATATTGGAAACAATCAAGCCATTAATGTTGAATTTGTATCTGCAAATCCAACTGGTCCACTGCATATCGGTCATGCAAGAGGGGCAATGTTTGGTGACATTTTAGCAAGTTTACTGAAAAAAGTTGGTTATAAAGTCACTAAGGAGTACTACATTAATGACGCCGGAGCGCAGGTAGATACGCTAGTTCGGTCAGTATATTTGCGATATAGGGAAGCTCTAGGAGAGAAGATCAGTATCGAAAAAGGTTTGTATCCTGGTGAATATTTAAAGCCAATAGGGGAGGGGCTAGCCAAAAAATATGGTAAAGGTCTTTTGGAAAAGCAAGATAGTCATGTAATTAGAGAGTATACTTTGAGTTCTATCTTAGAACTTATAAAGGAAGACATGAGCTTGCTTGGAGTAAGTCACGATGTTTTTACTTCAGAATATGAACTACAAAAAAGTGGCAAAATCGAAGAGAGTATAACGATGTTGTCTGACAAGGGTTTAGTGTATGAAGGATACCTAGAAAAACCAAAAGGCAAAGAAAGCGAAAATTGGACTTCCAGAAAAGAGATGTTATTGCGCTCTACAAAATTTGGCGATGATGTTGACCGCGCACTGAAGAAAGAGGATGGCAGCTGGACTTATTTTGCCTCGGACATTGCTTGCCATTTCGATAAGATATCACGTGGTTTTAACAATATGATCGTGGAGCTTGGTAGTGATCATGGCGGTTATGTCAAAAGGCTCAAAGCAGTTGTCTCTGCACTAAGTGATAATAAGGCAAAGATAGAGGTAAAACTGCATAACATTGTGAATTTTTTCGAAGATGGAAAACCTGTTAAGATGTCCAAAAGATCAGGAAATTTCCTCACAGCAAGGAATGTAGTGGAAGAAGTTGGCAGGGATATCACTCGTTTTATAATGCTAACACGCAGGAATGATATGGTCTTAGACTTTGATTTTGCCAAGGTTAAAGAGCAGTCAAAAGATAATCCTATTTTTTACGTGCAATATGCGCACGCCCGCGCTCATTCGTTGATGCGCAATGCTCCAAAAGAACTTCCAAGTGCAGATCTTTCACTTTTAAAGACAGGTGGAGAGCTATTCCTCATAAAAACCTTAGCAAAGTGGCCAGATGTGGTAGAAATGGCAGCAAGGCTTTATGAGCCGCACAGAATCACCTTCCACTTACTTGAAGTTGCAGAAGCGTTTCATGTTCTATGGGGATATGGCAAAAACGATTTAAACATGCGGTTCATTCTGGAAGATAACTTAGACCTCACTGCCGCAAGGATGTTTCTCGTGCAAGCCTTAGCATACGTCATCGCTTCTGGGCTTTCTGTCTTTAATATCACACCTCTCAGAGAAATGAGTTGACTTTTTGCTGTATGTATGGTAGTTAAAATATTATTGAACTTGCGGGTAGAGCTATGCAATGAAATATGGACAGTGAAAAGAAGTATTAAGTGAAGTTAATAAGGAAGAAGATTTGAATGAAGATGATGTAATTGAAAAAGTAAAAGAGAAATTAAAAGCAGAGAATGGAGAAGATAAGTATAAAGAGTGGGAAAAAGCTGGTTTTGATGTCAATCACCCACTTGAAGGCGGATAGGTTCACATTATTACATTTGGCTGCTATGTATAACAGTGAAAAGGTAATAGATGTTTTATTAAAGGCAGAGAGAATCAATGTTAATGCAAATGCAAAAATACCCCTTTGCATATAGCTGCCCTTTATAACAGCGAAAAGGCAGCAGGTGCTCTGTTAAAAGCAAAAGAAATTGATGTCAATGTTGCAACATCATTTTTACCTCCTTTACGCTTAGCTGTTTCTTCCTATAACAATAAGGTAGTAGAAGTTCTATGTAAGGAAAGACCCGATATTATCAATGCAAAAAATAAGGATGGCGAAGCTCCTTTACATGAGGCTGCTTGCGGGAGAAACACAAATATATTGAATGTTCTCATAAAAAGTGGAGCAGATATTGATGCAGTAAATGAGTTTGGAGATACTCCTTTACGTCGAGCTGTTGGGCACAAACGTGAAGAGGTAGTAAATATTCTAATAGAAAATGGAGCAAATGTTAACACAATAGGGAGAGGTGGTTATGCTCCTTTACATTTGGCTGTTAAGAATAATTATGTGAGAATAGTGAATTCTCTATTAAAGAGAGAAGACATAAAGATTAATATAGTGGGTGGGGACGGTGAAACTCCTCTACATAAGGCTGCTGCTAGAGGTTACATAGAGGTGGTAGATGCTCTATTAAAAGCAGAGGGAATCAATGTTAATGCAGTGTATACACCATATTTGTGGACTCCTTTACATTGTGCTACTCGAAATGGCCATATAGATATAGTACGAGCTCTGATAGAAAAAGAGGCAAATCCTTTATTGAAAGATGCTTATGGCAGAACTCCAGGAGACTTAGCTGCAAATGATAGCATAAAGAATCTTCTGAAAGAAGCAGAAGAAAAACGGCTTAGAAAGCAGAACAAAGGAACAAGCAATTCAGAAAAAACAGAACCTACATCAGCAATTGCAAAAGGAGTTGTTGCTGGTGGTATAGTTGCAGCATTAGGCACTGCTGTAGCAGTGGCACTTTTTGCAACCGGAGCAATTGCAGTTGAATTAGTGCCTATATTGATAGCAGTCGTTGCAGTTACGGTGGCAGCACTAGCAGTTGGTGGTGCTACATATGTGCTATCAAAGCCTAGTGTTGAAAAAGTTACTGGAAATGAGCGAAAAGTATAGCATCAGATCTATATAAAACGCATTGAAAACCCACCCATGCATTAAGCTGCAGCTCTATAATGCCTACTGTTGATAATTATTTCACCTATCGTAACTGCTGCTAAAATAAAGCAGTAATATACCTGTGTTAATAAAGAAATAGGTGATATAGAGGCTATGCTACCTGCTAGCAGTAGCTGAGAACCGTAAGGCAAGATGCCTTTTGTAGAGCAAGCAAAAACATCTAATAAGTATGCACTGCGGTGTGGCGCAATATCATGTTCTTTTGCAAGCCTTTTTGCAATGCCACCACTTAGTAGAATAGCAATGGTATTATTGGCAACTAAGACAGTAAACATAGATGCTATTCCTGCTATAACAAATTCAGTTTTAGTCTTTGTAATATCACTTTTATCGATGAGTTTATGCAATGCTTTTTGACCTTGTTTGTACATTATACTGCTCAGCCCACCAATAAATAGAGCAAATATTACTATCTCATTTACTTTTTTGAACCCGTCATACACGTCATGAGGAAATTGAATGATGGCATAGTCAAAAAAGGCTATTCCTAGCACACCAGCAATAATTATGTTTACAGTTATTGTTACTAAAGTGGAAACTTCAAGCAGACCCATGATTATTAGAGAAATGTAAGGGATAACTTTTATTATCGATAAATAATCTAAGTTTGATATAGTAACAATTTTTGTACTATCTGCAGTTACTGCCAGATAGACAAGCGTTATAATGCTGGCAACAAGTGCTACTTTAGAGTTCACTTTAAGTTTATCCTTTATTGCAGCTCCTTGTGAAGAAACAGAGGCAATAGTGGTGTCGGATATCATTGAGAGGTTGTCACCAAATACGGCACCTCCAACTACAGTTGCAGTTCCTATTTCAAGACCAAAAGCTCCACTTTTTGCCAGGTTAACGGCGATTGGTACCATTAGCGCAACAACTCCCATGGACGTGCCGATTGCAGTTGAAATAAAAGCAGAGGCCAAGAATATTCCAGGCAACAATAACCTTGTTGGAAGGAAATTGAGAATTAAATTAGCAACAGTGTCTGCGCTACCAATTGATTGAGTAACAGAAGAAAATACTCCGGAAAATAGAAAAATTAAGCACATAGTAAGGGTGTTTTTGTCGCCCATGCCCTCGATGACAGTATCAATATTATGTTGAATTTTATTTGTTCTGCGTGAGATGGCAAAAAATAGTGCTGGTAGTAAGCAAATTACCGGTGAAACCTGATGAAGTGGATTATCAGTTCCTATAAAGGAGAAATAAGTGCCACTTCCAAGGTACAAGATTAAAAAAATAACTAGAGGAACAAAAGCTGTCATTTTGCCATATTTAAAAACTTAGGATAACTAATTAAGTTGCTTTAATCAAGCACTAATCCCTGGTTTCACTAATTCTACAGGAAGTTAACAGCGGAGTTTTAAACTCTAATGTCACACCTACAGAAAAAGCGCATTGACTTTTGTGCCATAATATGTAATAATTAAAATATTATTGGAGTGGGGGTAAAGTTATTATGCGTAACATATTAAAAGCTGTTGAGAATAGCTGTAAAGGAGAGGTACAGTCTCTAATAGAAAATGGAGCAGATGTTAATGCAGAAAATCAAGATAGATGTACTCCTTTGCACCTTGCTGCTGAAAAAGGTAATGCAGAAGTAATAGAACTGCTAATAAGACAGAACGTTAAAATTAATGCACAGGATAAAGATGGAAGTACCCCTTTACATAAGGCTGTTCAGTGTATGGATATAGCAGAACAGTTCATAAAAAACATAGTAAACTTTTTTCACGCTCAAGATAAAAATACGCCTTCACATAACGATAGCCGTATAGATGCAGTAAGGGTTCTGTTACAAGCGAAAGGGATTGATATTAATTTAGCTGGATAAAAATAGAAGTACCCCTTTACATTTAGCTGCATTATTGGGCCGCGTAGATATAGTAAAGGCTCTGCTACAAGTGAAAGGGATTGATGTCAATGCAAGAGATAAAAATGGATGTACCCCATTATTATTGCGATTATTCACACAATATAAAATCCAACATGTAACCCAATGTATACCAGATATTGCAAAAGCAGTAGGTATAAACATTAGTATCATGGCTCCAGTGCTGCTTCTAGATGAAAATAACAATAAAAAAGTAGTAGATCCTCTTATGGAAAAGGGTGCAGATCTTTTATTGTAAAATAACAATGGCAGAACTCCAATCAATTTTGACAAAAATGGACATATAAGACAGTTTTTAGAGAAGAAGGCAAAAAAGAATGGGTTATATGCCGGTGGTGCAGCTGCACTATTAGGCACTGCTGCAACGGTAGCACTTTTTGCAACTGGAGCAGTTGCAGTTGAGTTAATACCTATAGTAATAGCAGTAGCCGCAATTGCAATAACAGTACTAGTAGTTGGTGGTGCTATATATATGATGTTAAAGCCTAGTACTAAAATGGATGAGGTGGGACAAAAAAGAGTTGATGAAAATGCGCAGGAAGTATAGCACGCAAGAGCATCCTATTGCTTGACAAAACATCTGGGTTCCAGTGTCGTGCGTTGGAATGACAGGGCTATATGTGTCATCCCAGTGTCAAGCACATAACTGTACGAACATTGTGATTCGAGCCTGCCAGGAGGATTTCATCCAAGTAGCCTAGAAGGGTGTCATCCTAGTGTCCCGACACTGGGATCGAGTTTTACATAATCGTCAAAAATCTTGTGTTCTAACATAAAACAGCTACTTTTATACTCACCAGCTCAGTGTGCTTACTGACAATCAAATTTCTGGGTGCCAGTGTCAGCTACTTGCATGACGCCATCTGCCGCGTAAATTACCTACAAATCGCAATGTTCGTACAATTGTGTGTCACTCGTTTAAGTGACATTCCGAAAAGTGATTTTACGAGGCATGTTTTGTGCTATACTTTTTCATGTTATGCAAATAGCTGACTGTCTATTCAAATAAAATAATGGAAAGTATTAAAACCATATCAGTAGAAGATAACAACGTTAGACTGGATAGGTACATCAGAAGAATTTTTCCTAATTTAAAGCAATCTGTAATTGAGAAATCTTTAAGAAGAGAGTTGATCAAAGTTGATGGCTGCAAAGCTAAGTCCAGCGATAGAGTGAACTTTGGACAAACTATAACGGTAAAACACTTAGATTATATTAAAAATACCAATTCCGAACGCAAATGTAACGAAGAGCTAGTGAATCTACTGAAAGACAACATATTGTATGAAGATGAATATATACTAGCTGTAAACAAACCTGCAGGAGTAATCGTTCAAGGTGGTGTAAAAGTAAAAATCAGCATTAGTGATTTGCTTGACCAAATCAGAGAGGGAGAAACATTTAAGATTGTCCATAGACTGGATAGGGATACAAGCGGAGCGATAATATTTGCACGCAATGCCAATGTTGCCAAATACCTTATGGAAGAATTCAAAGCACGTAGAGTAAAAAAAACTTATTTAGCATTAACTTCCGGCATACCGAGCAAGAATAGAGGAATAATAGACTATTCATTGGCAAAAAAATATATTTCAGGTCAAGAAAAAGTGGTCATTGATGAAAATTCATCTCAGAATGCCACTACGCGTTTTTCGATTATAGCAAGGCTAGAGCACGATGTCGCTTATTTAGAATTGCAACCAATTACCGGCAGGACTCATCAATTAAGGGCGCATTTAGCCCATATAAACTGTCCTATTCTTGGTGATGGTAAATATGGTGGTAGAAAGGCTTTTATCGATGGTATAGTAAATAAAATCCATCTCCATTCGTATTCTTTGTCTTTTAAACTGCCGAATGATAAAAAGATCACTATCACTGCCCTTCTCCCTGAGCACATTAAAAATTTCCTCGAGGCATTACATCCTCCCTTTGAATGGTAAATGCTACCTAAAAAAGGCAAAAAAAGCCCTGGTCGGTGGCTAATTACTTATATGTATCTCAAATATCGGTGTTTTCACTCTAAACGCTAAGGTTCAGCTGCTTTTATACAGCTAATCTAGCGTTAAGAAATTTACTAAGCAGGAAAAAAGGCAAAAGAAACCTAGAGCAGCTAGTATTCAAATTCTCCCTTTCTATTTGACGTTCTATACTGTCTTGAACGACTTATAAGCGCGTTTGAGCTTAAAAACCAGAAGTTTTATAAAGACATGAGGTGCACATAGTACAAAAATTTAAACATGAGACACCAAATACCCTAAGTTTTTTGTCATTAACCTGCACAGATTGCGAAGATAAATAAATAACCTCAATACTATAATAATGGGATGGGTGAGATTTGTCAAGTAGTTTTTTCCCGTTTTTATGGGTAAAATATACCTGGAATGGCATTTAAGAGTATGTTATCCGTTTTTCACTTCTAAATGATAAAAAAATTTATTAGTTTATTATATGTCTCTTTTCATGTATAAAATTATAGCAAGTTTGTACAAAAGGTTGTTTTATGAACAAAATTATAGAAATTAGAGCACCAAAAACTCTAGGTGGTGAATCGGTCACGGAGGGTATAGTCAAAATAAAGAAAGATATCGGCGAAGCAGTAAAAGTAGATGATTTAATCTTTGAAATTGAAACTGACAAGACAGCGCTTGAATTAACCGCAGAAGCTTCAGGGCAAATAACTGAATTTCTTGTAAAAGAGGATGATGTAATAAGCCCAGATCAATTATTGGCAAAACTTTCCGTAGGAGAGGTGAAAGAAGAGGTGAAGAAAGAAGACAAAAGCGAAAGTCCTGCTAAAAAAGACGCTCCGTCAGCTTGCAAAATTATGGAGGAAAATGCAATCAGTGTAGAAGATGTCAAAGGAACTGGCATGGGAGGCAGGATAACCAAAGCAGATGTAATAGACTACATGAACAGAGCTGAACAGCCTGCGATGAAACGATACGAACTGCCAAAAAGTGTAGCAAGTGGGGAGCGAAGAGAAGAACGAGTAAAAATGAGCAAAATAAGGCAAGTGATTGCTGCTCGTTTAAAGGCGTCGCAAAACACTGCTGCTATACTGACCACGTTCAATGAGATCGATATGAAGAATGTAATGGATCTTAGAGCAAAGTATAAAGAAACTTTTGAAAAGAAATACGGAATAAAACTTGGTTTCATGTCGTTCTTTATAAGGGCAGCGGTGCAAGCACTGAAGGAGATTCCTGAAATTAACGCTGAAATCTCAGGTGATGAAATTATATATAAGCATTACTATGACATAGGCGTTGCTATTGGCACTGATAAAGGTCTTATTGTGCCAGTTATTCGGAGTGCCGATCAGATGTCATTTGCCGAAATCGAATTGACTTTAGCTGCTCTTGGCAAAAAAGCCCGCGAAGGTAAGCTGCAAGTATCAGAAATGGAAGGTGCAACATTTACTATCTCAATCGGTGGAATATACGGTTCGCTTCTTTCCACCCCGATAATAAACCCTCCGCAATCTGGAATACTTGGCATGCATGCAGTACAAAACAAGCCAATTGCTGTAGGCAACTCAATTGAAATCAGACCTATGATGTACATTGCTCTCTCCTATGACCACAGAATAGTTGATGGCAAAGGAGCAGTAACTTTCCTCGTTAAAATAAAAAATTACATAGAACATCCAAACAGATTAGTTTTGGAAGTGTAGCTTAAATGAGTTGTTGTTAACCTAGTGTTGCTAAAAACCTAAACTTTGTCTAATTCTGCTAGTAGCTTAGCAGCTTTAAAAACGATCAGAGTCACAATATTTTCCAGGGATAGATAAAACTAGTTCAACCAACTCTTGTCCTTTCTGATGACCACCTAGGGCATGATAAGTATGGCTTAGGTCACCAGTAGTTTAACAACTTTACAATGATCAGAGCCGTAGTGTTTCTTAAAGATAGGTAAAGCCTGTTCAAGCGACTCCTTTTTCTTCTTATGACCACCCAAATTCCCATAAGCGTTACCTAAATTTCTCAGTGTAATAGTAACTTGGAAATAATCAAGGCCATAATGTTTCTCTTGAATTAGTAAAGCTCGTTCAAGCGACTCCTTTTTCTTCTTATGATCACCTAAATCCTCATAAACATTACCTAGATTTTCTAGTATTATAGCAACTTGAAAATGATCAGGGTCATGATGTTTTTCAAAAATAGGTAAAACCCGTTCGAGCAACTCTTTTGCTTTCTGGAAATCACCTAAAGCACTATAAGTAACACCGAGGTCTGTCAGTGTAATAGCAACTTGGAAATGATCAGGTCTATAATATTTTTTGAAGATAGGTAAAGCCCGTTCGAGCAACTCTTTTGTTTTCTGAGGATTGCCTAAATCATAATAAGCGTTACCGAGATTCATCAGTGTTCTAACAACTTCAAAATGATCAGGCCCATAGTGTTTCTCTTGAATCGCCAAAGCCCATTCGAGCAGTTCCTTTTCTTTCTGAAAATCACCCAAACCCCCATAAGCGATACCAAGATTTACCAATAGTTTAGCAACTTCATCAAAATGATCAGAACCGTAATATTTCTTAAAGATAGGTAAAGCCCTCTGTTCAAGCAGCTCTTTTGTTTTCTTAGGATCACCTAAGGCTTAATGAGCGTTGCCTAGGTTTACCAATGTTCTAGCAACCTCGAGATAATCGGAGCCAATGCTCTTTCCTTAATTGTTAAAGCCCGTTCAAGCAACTCCTGTTATCTTCTAGGGTTACCTAAGCTTTAAAGTATTCACTACCCATACATATTAACAAATATACAAGACAGTCCTTTTCTATTGTATGTTTTTCTAAAGGATGCTTTTCTAGCCAGTCATCCATATTTGATAAGAACGCTTCTAAATGTGGCAATAGTTGTTGTTTCTTAGCATAATCTTCTAATTTATCACTACCATAAGGAAAGCTTTATGCCAGTAATTCAAAAGTCTTTTTTACAACTTTATCCTTACCTTGTTTTTCTAGCTCTATCCTCGTTACTTGCTGTACTAACCTGTGAACATTGACTGAGCTTTGCTCTTCTCCTGAGTTGATCATTGAATATTGCTTAAGTAGTTGGATAGCATCACCTAACCTTTCTCTATTGCATTCTAATCCTAAAAATTTCTACAGGGATATTGTCAGAAGCAATATAGGCGATGGTATCTAAGATTTCTTTGGCTTGTTGACCGTACTCTGGATTATCTTTGATTTCATCAATAATAATTCTCTAGGTTATAAAAGTTGTCTTGGTGTAGCTATTGTTGCTGTCTTTAGGAAACTTAAAATCAAGTAATTTTTCTGCTTCCTCTTTATACCTCTTTAAATAATCACTGATTTCAAACCTCAAGCCTACATTCCTTAATGCTATATCCCTTTCTTTTATGTATGCAACTGTCTGCTATAGAGCTAAAGGAAAGTGCTGTAGTGTTTCTGCTATATTCCTTATTTCATCTCCTTGTGACCCATCTTTTATACCCAGTGCTTTTCTAATGAAGTCTATTGATTATGTTTCAGTAAATGTACCCAATGGTAATGCTTTTATATCTCCCCATTTCTGATTACGAGAGGTAATCAAAACACTAGGTTTATTATCATCAGATGATAAAAAGTGGGACAGTAAGAATTGACTAATACCAGCATCTTGACCTTCACTTCTATATTCTTCTGTGTTATCAAAAACAAAGAGACTTTTTCTCTTGGCAAAAAAAGCATATATATCTCTTACAATAGATTCAATATCCCTATCTTCTGTAGGAATACCTAAAAACCTTTAGCTAACCTTAGAAAAGACTGCACCATAGTTTCATAGATTGCAGCATTTATCCATATAATATTGTTGTCATAATCTTTACTGTGTTTTTCAATATATTTTCTGGCTAGTTCAGTCTTACCTATTCCCCCAACCCACTGATAGAAACTAGTTGCGATATTACTGCGGCTACACCTTGATTTTCTTGTATCGACTCATGCAGTTTTTCTAGTTCTGTTTTTCTTCCAGTAAACGATCCTACTGGATTTCTCACCTCGAATCGAAAGCCTCCTAAGATTTCTTCTTTCATCTTGCGAAAGAATTCTCTTTCATCTTCATGTGTAGGAAAACGTTCCCCTTTTTCTTCCAGCCAATCTAGCATTTCTTCTTGGAAGCGAGCGTAAACATTCTTTCTGTCAATATCATTAAATTGCTCACCCAGCTCATTCTTAATGATCTCAGCTAGTTTTATTTCGTTAGGCTGATTTACTGCAAATACTAACTTATCAAAAAATTCTTTTATATTGTCTTCCAACCTACCTTCATTCATCATTCGCCCAAATTCACGTCACCACGTCTGATTTCTTTCCAATTTCTTTTTTGAATCTTGATCTGGATTGTTTTAAAGCTTTTTTATCTCCTCTTCTAATTCTTCTATCGCTTCTTCTATAGCACCC
>JGI24697J35500_11274927_pt1 | contig 14563 bp, 6 predicted proteins | sample TergutMp193P1_FD_35500 | JGI IMG/M metagenome (IMG submission 35500) | reverse complement strand
TAATGTATATGATTCTTCTAACATCAATGACAAATTATGTTGTTATTTCCTAAAAGCAGATTAATATATATATATATATATATATATTTTACATTTATGGCGTTTAGCATAGTAGATCTCTGTGTAAGTATGAATACAAAATATTCAATTGAATTCATTTTTTTAATTGATGCATACATTTTCTGCTAGAAGTACAGCTCCTGTCTTCAAGAAATATGAAGTATATTGGACTGTTCCTGTATTCTGTTTAATACATTTTAAATTAATGTGCATTGTAGATCTTGTCAGTGTTTTCACATGTACATCTTCCTTCCATGTTAAGTTATCATTTTCTAGTTGTCTTTAACACATGCTTTACATGTTAGGTGTACCAAATTGAATCCTATGCTATTTCTTATCACATTTTGATTTTCCAGTAAAGTATAGAAGTTCCGACAGGAGTTTATGAACCTTTTCTTATCTTGCTGAGGAAAAACACAGTAAACCTATCAGTAATACCTTTCATCTACTAATGATCTTATGCATTCAGGGGTCACAAATACTTGCTGCCTTAATAGTGTGGTGTTTGCAAAATGGTATGTTTTTGATTTTCCAAATTTATTCGGTAGTTTTCTTTCGTACTGTCTACATATAACACCTGTTCCAACAGACAAATGGTGCGTTAGTACCTCTGTTAGGCCATGAGTACTCCCAGTTCATTATTCACTAATGATCCTGTCAGCCAATGCTGTACAGTTGGTGCAATAATGGCAGTAACTATTAAATGATCCACAGATAATTAAATATGAGGAATGAATGGATTCCCTGAAGGCATGTCGGGAGGGTGGAGATATGGCTCCTCTCATTCATAGTCTTGTCATTAGATAGAGATGAGTGGTCAGCATTGCCCTGCAGCTGGTCTGGATGCTTGGAGAAAAGAAAAATCTTTCTTCTGTCAGCAATAAAACCATGATTTGTACATTATCCAGCCCATAGCTTGGTGACTATTGAATGAGCTATCTCTGCTCCTGTAAATACAAGTTACACTTACTCTTTCTTTTTCATTTAATTCTTCTTTGCACAGAAATACAAGACATGCCACTGAAAACTGAAAATAACTTCTGGCAGATTAATTTGTTACCGCTCACTGCTTTTGTCGAGAGCTATAGGACATCTGTCATTGGGAATATGTGTGTGGCATCTCAGAGGATCACGATGTACCAGGTCATTGTCACTTTTATACTAAATCTCAACATTAGTCAAAAATCTCACTGTGTATTTTCTTGTGAAGTTACACAATTCATTTCCAGCAACAAAGAAGAAAGAAGAACAGCATTAAATCTTGCCAGACTCGCTGCACAGCAAATTCTTCAGTATAATTTATTAATGAATTATTTGAAACACGGAGTGATACAGTTTATGTCCTTGTATGGTGTCTAAACAGCAAGTTTCTGGCATACCCCTAGTGAACTCAAACTTTCGTAAAAAAAACTAACTATTGCCCTGATTGGCTACATATTGAACTTCTCTAAATTTCCATAGGTCTAGTTTTAAATACTTCAAACTCTGAACTCTGATTGCCCCTCCCCCCCAAGTTTCTGTTACCATGTCTGGAAATTCCCAAGCAAAAAAGAACACTTATGCGTCCATCGAGTGCAAGGGACACAAAGCCACACACACACACACACACAGGGTCTTCTGCTTTGTGTCATTAACAGTTATGTGTTACACAAATGCCAAAGTATCAATTGTCCCTCTGAGTCCATCTACAATATCTCTTCTAAGTCAATGATATATTGCCTTCTTATTTTTCTCTAGCTCCCTTTCACAAACTTAAAACTCTGCTGTCACATAAATTTTCCCCCTTTACTGACTTATTCTCTGTTCTCTTAACAATTACTAAAGAAATGTTTTTAATATTCCTTACTCAACATGTATTCCACTTCGTCTGAATGAAGTCTTAGTGTACTAGTGTACAAATTGGACTAGTGGAACTGAAATTAGCACCATTTATCATGCACCTGAGCTATCACAATTTTGTTCTTTGAGTCAGTGTACATGTTATGCATACTCAGAGAGAATCCCTAATGGCTGATCTTCGTCTTTGAACATGATTTCAGTTTTTTATACAAATTTCAAATCCTTTCTGTTTTCCCACAATCTTTGGTGTTGCCTTTTTTTAAATCTCCCAGTATGAATGAACGACTGTGTTTTGGGTTGTTCTGTACATCTATTTCCTTTAAACTCCAGATTCCACATAGGCATGGGACATCAAGGGGACTGCCTGCTGTGGTGATGCAATGTTACCACAGATGCTGGGAAGGCCCAAAAAGCAACACAAAATGTAAATAATGCTTTAAAACTTTTGAACACTTCTGTCCTTTGAGTTCATAAGTTTTCCGAGAGGTTTTTCTGAGGTATGACACTGCATCACTGGATATTTGATTTCCCAATGTTTCCAGGCAACATAGCAGTTTCAAATTGTTGGGAACTTAGCACACAGTGACAGAGTGTCATATTCCAGAAGAATGGGTACCTTAACTATACATGTACAGTGTAAAAAGTCTTTGGTGAGGAAGTGGAGCCCATCTAAGACCCATTTAATAGATCCATTGTTGTGTAAATGTTAATTTCAAACTGGAAACCAAGGATGTGTGGCAAGGGAGACAAGCAGTTACAGTGAATTGTCATGATCCTCAATAAGACAAGTCCTTTTGTACAATGAAGACTTTTTATTATGCCTCTCATGTTGAATATGGCAAGTTTCCTTTACAGTGGCAAGTTTCATACACAGAGGCACTTCATAAAGGATGAAAACATAATACTAGAAAGTGAAGAACTGACTGAAAAATTATACAGTTCAGGTACACACTATTTCATAACAGACTTGAGCAGTTACATTAACAGGTAATGGCAGAAAGACATATAGTAAACTGAAGTTTATTCCCAATAAATTGAGCAAATAACATGTACTGACCTTAATTTGTATGCTGTGTAATACCTAACTTTGTTCCTGAAGTTTAACATTGATTAATAACATAGTCTGATTCCAGAACTCGTAATACTGGTGCAATCATCTTTAAATCTTCCAAAACTCACCAATGATCATTGATGTGTTGTTAACATGAAATTTCAGCTTCCATTAAAGACTTTTTTTCCATGGTATAACATCGATGGGTAACTAGTAGAGACTTAATATTGTGTAAATATCTTAATTGAAAAGATCTGTCTTCCAAACAAAACTGCTTATTACAGCAGCACCATTAAAATTATCACACTTACCCTAAAGAAAACTTCATGGTATTGCCATATGACATATCCAGTTTGATGCAAGTAAGCAATAAGTGCAAGGTAACTCATTTGAAATAGAAATAACACATGTAAATACAAATATCAAAGAGTTCCCATGGAATATGAAACTTTTCAGATGATTACAGTTAATGTGTTATGAATATACCAATGTGTGTATATTGCAGATTATTTCAGTCCCATAAACATTTTAAGAAAATAAAAATGTCACTGTAATATGCCAGTGCAGGCACAGAAGGGAGGTAGAGATATAGCTCTACCCACTTTCAACCTCATTGCTAAATGGGCATGAGTGGTCAATGCCACACCCTGGCTGATATATCTCCAGCAGAGCACCCAGTACCCATTGTATAGGAGGCTGGGTGGGCCACAGGGCTGAACTGCACAACACAAAATAAATACAAATCTCAAACATAATTTATAATTTCCATGAGAAAGCTGAATTTATAAAACATTTTGTTCACAATGGCTGTTATAACAAATCACAGTATTGACACAGAATGAAATTGTAAGCCCTTTTCTCTACTTACACTGTACAGGTTAAGAAAAATCAGATACTGTATCATTTTATGTCTGATTATATATTTACATTCTGGTAGTAGCCATTTCAGTTTATAATATGAACAGTCTTAAACATGTCAGCCTGCTGAGCTTCAGAACTTACTCAGAATGTCTACAGTAATGCCAGTAAAGTTTGCAAATCACACTGCAGATTTTGAATTTCTGAAGAGACATACGTAAGGCAAGAAGAAAATAGAGGTGACTGACAAATATTACAGAACACAAAGAAAACTGCAAATGGAAAAGTACTAATTAAAGACAATGTCATGAAATAAAGGGGGATTTATATGATATAAAAATATTATGTTCATCATTTGTTTCTTACAATGGCCTGTAATGTTGTCTAAAGAGGGTTAATTAAAAATGCTGTGAATATATCATAAAATGTGTATAAATGTTCAAAGTAAAGTTAACAAGGGGGAGGGAATTTTAGAAATTGTTTTTAGTGTGTTACATGCAACAGATTAACAGGAATGTTAACTGTAGAGAGAACTGAGAAGTGAATGAGGACTAATAATATACCTTCTGATGATGTGTAAGGGAATAAAAAACTACTCAAGTAGTGGCAGAACATGAGGACTGCAACACAGGTTAATATAAGATGAGGTGAATATATAAAAATGGATATGTACAGTTGTCATGTTACATCAGTTAACACATAAGAGAGACGATGTGTGCAAGATGCAAGACTTGTGAATTGAGCCTTTTCAGTAAACAGTTAATGGCAAACCCATATTTCTAAATATAAAAATTAAAATAAATAATATAGTAGGAACATATTAAAGTTCAGATCTTTATAAAATATAATTATCATACACAGAACAAGAATACATGCACATGAAATCTTGTGATGGTTGAAACAAATATCAGTGTTTAAAATCAGAACCACCTAGAACAAGGAACACAAGATTTTCGGTACGGCGGCAGTATAGTTACATGACCAAGCTTCTCTCTGTAGGACTGCTCAAAACAATATAAAAATAGAAGTTCAACACAATTGTAATGCAAATCTACAGAAAATCTACTTTTGAAAGGCACGTAATCCTCTCCCCATCTCTTAATGAAAATGCCACACAATATATTAGTTGAAGTGAGATGCAAATTCCACATTTAAGCTGTTGGTTCAGCCTGAAATAAATACTGCATACACGAAAGAAATGGAATGGCATCTCACTCTATGCATTGTAGGTACAGCTTATGGTCACGTCACCACCTGTGTAATACAAAGTGTCGGTTGTGGTATGATGGAGCATTAATACTGCTACAGGAAGCATGTGATTTTGAGCACGACCATTACGTAAATCTGTGTTAAATAAAATCAGTCACAATCTACGCAGATTTTTCTTACTTTCTTTGCTGCACATGGAGCTTGAACGCTTTTTTAATCGTGGAAAAGGCATCAAGTAAGGGCAGGAACTGCCATTATGACTCTCACAGTGACATATACAGCAGAACAAATACTGACATGTTTTGTGTGTACACTGCCCCACATTTGAAACCCCATCAATCTGTGATGGCAGAGAACATCTGGGGCAAGGAGCTAATGTCTTGCCATTTTCAAGTTTCTGTCCTGCCTGAAACCAGAGAATGATAACTTCATTATATAAGGCACAACTGTCTGACATGTCATCAGGAGTCGAACAGCCTCAGTGCACATATTTTCTAATGCAGTACATAGCATAAGTGTCATTTTTCTTTGCTGCTCTGTAACAGCATGTGCTGCGTGATATGCAAACTGCTTTAATGTATAGGAGAAAGGAAGATGGGGAATGGAGTGACAATTGGACAGCAAAATAAAAGGGATGGGGAATGTGAAGAAAGGAGCAAATGAGGCCAAGATATGGAAGGAATGAAGGAAAGGGGATGGGGAATGAATATACAAAAAAAATATTTTCCCCAAACATTGAATCTGTTTTATGTAATGAAAAATTGCTACCAACCATTGAGAAATGATGTATATACAAGTGTGTTAACAAGAAGATTGGACTCCTTGACCCTGAAGATGGAAGAACTATGCTCCCCTGAAATGTTGGTACTATTTACCACTTGACATGGTCTAACATCACAGAAGATTTTAATCTTCTTTAACATTGCTTTCTCAAGTGACAGAATTTTATTGAAGTTTACAAGAGCTGATGCACCCTGTGCCAGTTTTTTTGTCTAATACCATAAAAATGTGCATCAGTTGTTTACCCATTTCATCAGATTTCAAACTGCTGATTTTGAGTATTATTGTCGTCTCTTACAAGAACAATGTTGGATACAGTTTTGTAAGCAGTCAATAAAAGCGAGTCTCCTAACTGCTCATATCACACTCTCTGGGCCTTTCTAACTTCTCAGGTTCATAAAAATTATGATCTGGAAATAGTCACTCAGCAACCTCCCGAACTGCATTAACTCCATGCACATTTAAGTAACAGCTGACTGAAGTAATGTTTTCACATACAGCAGAGTGCTGAAGTTTGTGAACCTCAGCATTAGGGATTTTGACACATGATCACCCATTTCAATACCATTGTTTCAACCTTTATGTGACTGGTTCTGGCCAACTGAGATGAAACCACATGGCTGGTGAGTCTGCTTCCCACTCTCGTGTGATTACACCAATTGCAGGCACCTCCGTCAAGCTCTGTATTAAGTGAGGTTGATTCCTTTGTGCTTTATGGCATAAAACTCTCCCATTAATGTTTCTTTTGCTTTCAAAAAGTACTTGTATATTATTCAAAATAAATTTCCATGTGCTTTGAGGTGACTATATTTTTACTACTGGTATTTTGTAAGTGCTTGGAAACAAACAAGTGTGTTAAAATGAAAATGGATTCTGTGTTTGGCAAGACTCCACTACACTCATAATATTGTAGGAATCTGCAAGTAACTTGTTATTTTCACTCTATACTAAATACGTTCAAGATACCCCACACTGTAATTACAGTTTAGAAGTAGAGGATAATCTTGTGAAACTAGAATATGATTCCAAATGAGTGTGTATACACAACAGAGATGTGGTGTGATCTTTGTTAATTGTTTTAAGCCATATTTTGAAAACTTCATCGTATATTACAACTATACCAAAACTGTAAATTAAGATCCACAATAGATCACATAGTGTAAGAATGAAAATGGCAACAACAAAAATAGAAACCACAATGCTGAAAATAGGTAATTAATGTAAAAGCTGAATATTATTCCACTTAATTTCCAGTAACCATGATGTTACAGTAAACTTTCATTAATATGCATATTAACACAAGCAGGATAAAGTAGCATCAATGATATTAATATTCTCCTGCCACACAGACACACATTTGACCCTAAGACTCATTGTCCAACCTCTCCATACCCTGTAAACTTGTTCTCTATTTCTTTACAGTACCTTATAAAACTGAAGAAACCGACGTTTACTGGGACTTGGAGGTGGACTGGGAGGATTATGTACAGCCTTATTAACTCCTTCATTACCCATATTCTGGATCTGCCTTAAATGAATTCTAGGACGGTTATGTGCAGGCGTGGAAACTAATTTGTTCACCTAAAAAAGTGGAAAAAAAAATAAGCATCAGTAACCTTATAATCTCCTGTTTATTTCCTGGGATAGCTTAGTTGGTATAGTTGCTAGCCTATGGGTCAGTCAACAAAGGACACATGGTTCAATTCATGGCAAGGGTGACATTTGTCTCTTCACAAAAATTTGCAGACCAGCTCTTGGGCATACTCAGCCTCCTATTCAGTGGTACTGAGGGTTCTGTCCGTCAGGATAAAACATTCGGGGCATTAAGCTGATAATTCTCCTCCATTTAGTGCCAAGCTTAAGAATGAGTGGCACTATACCTCTAATCCCTCCATATGCCTTTCTGGTGTGCAGTTACTTTTCCTTTACTTTTTTGACTAATGGCAATGCAAATTGACAGACACAGAAGTTGGTTGGATTGATAGGTTAATGTGCCACATTCAACCAGTTAGACCAAAGGTCTGTAAAGGCCTTAGCACTAAATACAAACTACATTCTGCTTTCAAAAGCATAAAGTGCAAGCTTACAACACATGCAGAGTACCCACCTTGTATGGACAGATAAATCAATTTTAATCCATCATCAATTACTTATAAATTATAAATAAGGACTGCATGTTAAAGACTATTCAGTTATCTTGGTATTTGGAGAGAACTAACTTTTAATTACCAAATTTAATATTTATTGCACTTGGCATGTTCCTTACTGGCCTGAACAGACATCTTTCTGATAGAAAATCTCATGGAGTGATTTTAAATTCAGTTACTTAGAGACATACTTAACAGCATTAAAATTGAGGCATGGACATGGGATTTGAACCAGAAGACTGACTATTCCTTCTAGAATGTAAAGAGTGTCCAGCAACTAAACCATGTTTCTGAGTAACTGCCAATGAATTTTTGTACAATTAGGTGCTGCTGTTGCTTATAGCTTGTCCACATGTGTTATAATTAACTTATCTCACTAATGTCAGATATTATTTATGTACCTGCAATGAACCACTATTTTCCTTGTTTCTCCGTTTATGCTCCACGTAGCAGTGTATACGTCTGGAGGCATCAGTGTCAGAAGTGCAGATCCTGTTCCATGTCTTGGACACTAAAGCTACTGCTGTTAGATCCACAGGCTCCAGATAGCTCAGTATGCCTTTCACAATTATGCTGTAATCATTCTTTTCACCAAGAAGGGAGAAAAAGTCAACTTTTTCTTGGTAATTTGAACATGGATGTTCTTGACTAGAGTACTTTAGAGAGAATGGCATGGAAGAATGGGTAAAATCTTCAGAAGTTTGGCATCTCTTCAGTGGGTCTTGTGAAAGACTCTTCGTAGTCAACTTTGTAAGTTTATTGGTTATCAAATTACAGTCTTCAACAGGCAAATCCCTGGGGTGTAAATGATAAAGACTGACTGTCTCCTGGCTACCAATCTTGCCATCCTGCATACCTGTGTCGTGTGCTGTTGGCATGTATGTCTGGCAGCAGTTAATGAGATTGTTCTCGTCTGATTTCTGTTCAATATTATCCACTTCATTGTTAGCCTTTGCTTTTCCTGACTCATTTTCATTCACATCTGCTACATCACACCATACAGCGCTATCATCAAGTTTATCACTTTCTTGTAAATGAAAAGAATTGTCTAACAGTGACAAACCATCAAAATCATTGTCCAGTGACAACTCACCTTTGCTGTGTAAATCACTAATGGTACATGATGATTTATTTAATTGTACATTTGATGATACAGAAGCTGACCTTCGTAATAAGTTAAACCTTCCCGATGTGGCTTTCCTTTTGTGGCTTAAAGAACGACGTGCTCCGCGACAGTACACTTCTGGGGTATTGAACAGCAATGAATGAGGAGTTGATGTAAAACAATTCCTATAAGTGAATTCATGTGATAGCTTCTCGTTGCTGCATGGCTCAGAATATAGGCTTGCAACTGAATCTGGAGGACACGAGAAGTATCCACTGTCATCATTTTGCATTGGTAGGTGCACTTCACTTACAGGTGTATACCCAGCCATCTGTAAAAGCAATTTTGATTGTATAAACTACTGTGTTCTGGGAAGAGGGTTTGTCAACACCTAGTGTACAATTTTCAAAGATTTACATCTAAAGTAACAATGCATTGTATTTAGCATCACCATACAGATTACATTTCAATATGTGTTGAAGTAAAATTTTTAATCATACTGTATTTTATGGAACCCGTTAATCCATGTAAAGCAGCCTGTAATGGCAAGATAATTGATACAAAGGAATCCTACAACCATAACTTTACAGGATGAGTAAAAAGTTGGAATATTAGTAATTTTACACAATGGTATTACAGTAACAGTGGCCACTGCTAGCCACGTCAATCATGCATGGCTACAGTAACTAATCTGGAGTAGAAAGTAGCACGTCCACAGAAAACCATGGCACAGGCAAAATCAAAGAAGCACAAATCCAGTAGGTTCTGTTACAAATTAAAGTCACTTACAATGTGTTTTTTCTAGCTCTGTTGAGTTCTGGAAGTGGTCTGTTAATTCACTAGTTGTTTTTAGTTTTATCACCATCTATGATACAATGTGTTCGAATTAAGTTCTAAAAAAGGTATATTTAAAATGAACAGCATTGTATTTATTTATTTATATCCATTCATTTACATAAGTAAATTTGGACAAGTCAATTTAAGAGTACAATTACAATAGATTACAATTCATATATTACAACACAACCCACTATCTATTCGCAACCACGCAACATAACACGATAACTGAACAATATGAAATAAAACCCTTTTGTGAGTGGAATCTGTTACCGCAAATATGTGTATTTTCATAAATACGCATACCTAAATACACATTATTGTACTAACTTGGTGTTTAAAAATTCTTCAAGCGTATACAATGATTTACTCAATAAAAGTGATTTTACTTTATTTCTAAAGCAATTAAAATTATCAAGTATTTTTATTTCTTTAGGCAAGTATTTATACAACCTAATACCCATATTTATCACACTCTTTCGAAACAAAGATGTATTGCAAAATGCAGTATGTAGGTCATATTTACTTCTTGTGTTATGCTCATCTATCACAAAGTTTTGTTTCAAACTTCCTTTGTGCTTCTTTATGAAGCACAAAACTTCTAAAATATACAGTGAGGTCACAGTAAGAATTCTATTCTCTTTGAATTTCTGTTTGCAAGATTCTCGTTTTTTTAAGCCTGTGATTAACCTAACCACCTATTTTTGAATATGCAGTATCTTTATACTTTCTTTTGAACCTCCCCAAAATATAATGCCATATCTCAATCGCGACTGAAAGTAGGCAAAGTAACTATTCCATAGCATATGGTTACTTAAAGTGTAAAAAATGTTTAGCAAGCTATGTCATGACAGACATCCCCAATAATGATTAACTTATCTAGAATACTGTAACGCTGCCAGTGAATGCCGAATTACTGCATTTTGTAACTAGTCTGATAATTCTAGCAAAATTTTAGAATCAATTACAAAAAGACACAATAGAAAAAAAAGCCCTAATTTCTGTCAGAAGTGAATGTAACAAACTTCATTCTTTAAGTGTGTCATTTAACCATGCTGTCATTTGCAGTTATTATATATCATTGGCGATAAATAAATGTTTTTCATGGATGGAATGATATGACAGGGAAAAACTGAAGTACTCAATGTGAAATCTCTACCAGTGCCTCTTCATCTGCCACAAACTCCAGTTGCTCACTTACATCTTATCCATGTACTGAAGACCCTTCCACTTCCAGTTTCAATTAGAAATGAGAATATAATCTGTAGCCTACTGATGTGATCACTTCAGTGCAATAGCTGTATCTTCTTCAGGTTAAAATGTTTGCCTTTGATACAGATGTCTGAATGTTTGTTATCACTCACATCACTCTTGTTGCTGTACGTTCTTGGGTATCCTAAGTTAGAATATCATGAATTTGCAGTTTTCAGACTCTGTATTTTTGAATCTGAATAACCAAATATAAAATTTCACACTCCAGAACCATTTCTAGATCTGACGAGGTAAGAGATACAAAAAGAAATATACAGTTTACATATTATCCATAACTTATGTGAATTACCAAATAACTTCTGCCGTGCACGTTGTTTCAGTATTCGGGTGCCCTATTATAATTGTATAATAAAATATGTTCAAAGCTGCTGCGGAAAACGTAAATCGTGAAAAATTTTGCACTTTGAAACTAGATACAAAAATAAAATTCCTGTAGCACACGTCTACTGCAAATGTCTTCCTGTGCTAATAAAACACACGATTTAATTAGTGGGTAACTTTTCCACCAAAAACGCATAATTTACTTTCAAAACCTTTACACTTCCATTCAACATTTTTGCCGTGTATGTTACACATAACATTTTTGAACAATACTGTAACTTATGCAACTATGTTACTTTTCTTACAGTATGAAAATCCACCATGTGAGAATACCCCTGATGATGATTCCATTGTGAATCGAAACACTGTGTAATAAAATTTATGGTTATGAAGGAAAATTAGGTACTTCTGATGAAAAAGTCTCTAATCTGATATAAGGAGCTCGATCGTTGTGACAGCAGCTAACGTAAATATTCAAACTGCTCAAGGGTTTCAAACCGCATTTGACATTTACACGTCCTGACGAAAATGTATCGATGAATGGACACAAAGTGAAAAACTGATAGGTATATGTTTCTTAAGCTGTGAATAGGGTACGATTACTTACTCTTTATTCAGTCACAATTGAGCTTCCTGTAAGTTATCATTGTGAACAAGCCATGGAGACCTCAAACTTTTTGAATGATTTCGGTTCAAATTTCCAGCGTTTCAAGTTTTCTTCGTTGACCAATCAGACAGGTGCTAATGTAAATGTTTCCAGTTCATTCATTTGAAACGACGCAACTGTTTGGTTTCCGTTGTGAGTGTTATGAAAATTTAAGTAATAAGATTACAATGCGGTTGAAAAGATTCTTTGAACGTTAGGGACCAAGAATTAAGTCGCGATTTCTCATACTATCAGGCGTACCACTACACGCTTTATCCGCGTATGGCATCTGTGATTTTCCATTACTGACTAAATTTTAGTGTTGATGCTTAAAATTAACTGTAAAAGGAGGAAGGGAGGTCAGTGCAATAATCGTAAGAAAACTCTGTGGTTAATGTAGTTATGAACTAGTATTTATGTGCATTATTGTTAATTAAGAGATATCCGCTTTCAGCGAAGTTAATGGTAAGTCACTATGTCCTATCAGTGTTGGGAATTTGCTGTGGTTCGTGTTTTATTTCTGAGTTGAAATCTCAATATGAAAAATTTGAAAGCGACCCTTTGATTTACGCTTCGGCCAGAAGCTGTGATTTTACGCTTCGGCCAGAAGCTGTGATTTTACTAGTCTAGAAGAAACTGTATTACGTGCTGCATCTGCAGGGCATGCTGCCGAAGAATAAGTGAGGTTATGGTATGTCATGCGACATAAATTGTAATATCACGTGACTAGTTTTAACACTTGTCGCCCCGGCATAAACATTGCGCTAATGTAAATGAATTTATGTCTATCATATAAACGATGTCATTACTAAAATCGGTCCGCTAGTTTCAAACTTTAAATGATAAATTAAGGGTTTTATAACAACTATCATCCATCGAGGTGTAGTAACAGAACTGCTGAATAAAAGAAAACTATTCTTCATAGAATGCATGAGGTAACAGATGCCTTTTTATTCAGTAACTGCACTCCAGGTAGAGGCCATATTTGCAGTTGTATCAGAATTTGAAACCTTCCGACTTCTGGGTTTTTACGCACGAGGGGGAAGCCAAAGCCTTAAAGGTCACATATCGGAATTGGTAAAAATTTTCCATGTTCAAAACGAAAATACTGAGGTGAAGTTTTCGCAGCCATTCCAAACTTACCTGACTGCAAGCTCCGATGGTTCGGTTCCTAGTTCGCAGTTTAAGCCCAATCGCTAGTTAAGAAATTACCGGCACTTTATGGGACTCAGTATTACCATGTCTGCAAAGCTCCCTACTTGTTCTCCCCATCTTGAACCACATTAATATTGACCACACACTCCCAGCCTATTTCTTTTAAAATCCATTTTAATATTATTCCCCCATCTCTGCCTAGGTCTTCCAGGTGGTCTGTTTCCTTTGGGTTTTCCAACTAGAGCTCTGTGTAGTCAGTCATAAAGATGAAATGTCAGAAAACTAAGAATACATAGAAAAGTGGCTTCAGTGTTACACAAAACGTTCGTTGATAGAAATTTACCTTCTTGGTTCTCTGCCATTCTCCTCTTTGCTCTGCGTGTAACAATGGTAGCATGCAATAAATCAGCTTTGGTGCATTTAAGGATTTACATTAGGTGGGGTGCGTGGTTGTGCATGTATGAGGGGAGAGGTGTGGCTGTGAATGACATACTCTAATACTGTACAGCCATCTGGAATGTGATATGGTACTGGTGTAAATATGTTTTGGATGAACCTGCAGCTTCCACCTTCAGGGTCCTGTGTTCTGTATAAGTAAAAGTCTTTTAGTGGCAATCCTCTTAAATTACTGAAGATTCATTGGTTCAGGATTCATTCTCAATTGCAACTGGACTGGCCATTAAAAAAATGGTCACAAGTAAGGCTATACAGGGACATTATTTTATCTTACAACTCACATCCACTGTGTGATGTGATAGCATGTGCTTTACTGCTAGCTGCTGTTCTAGCTTGCTGTGAGTCTGGGTCCATCCAAGTTAGTTATGTGTATTGCAGTTATTATTAGGTTTTTATTCACCATATTTAAAACACATAACACATCAAACATGTTTGTTGCACATCAAGTTATGCTGGGTTGCGTACGTTAAGTGAGTTGACAGGAAGTGACAGTTGTCCGATAAAATAATATTCCTATACCACTTTTATAAACATGCAAGAAATTCAGAATCTGCATTTATGTTACAATAAAGTGTATTACTTGAAGTACTGAAAAATGTAAATAATGCAGGGTAACAAACAGAGATGTTCCTGATTAATTGAAAAAATACAGGCATGTGGTGAGTCCCAAGATTGATGGAACTCTAGAATTTCCCCCTCTCTGAATTGAAATCATTCACAGAAAACATTATTGGACAGTAGGTATCATACCATCACTACTGCAGCTGAGATACTTTGTAAAAGTTATGGGCCTGTGAATAGATGACGGGGTTAATTTTCCAGTTCTG
>JGI24697J35500_11274928_pt1 | contig 14624 bp, 17 predicted proteins | sample TergutMp193P1_FD_35500 | JGI IMG/M metagenome (IMG submission 35500) | reverse complement strand
GGGGGGGGGGGCAGGGGTCATTTGCACTCCCCACAAGTTATACTTGTGCTGTTTGATACTGAGAAATTATTTGTATCTCCATTCTGAAAATTATTGCCTGCTGGCAAAGGGGATATTTTTATGTAGTAACTCCATTCTTAGCTCTTCCCTTGTGAGTACTCTTCTTGTGTCTGTACCCAGTCTTTCCTACCCTGTTTTATAGAGCAATTCTTACTAGGTCCTTTCCAGCTTGTCATCTGTGGTCTCCCCCAGTTGTCATTTATTAAATTTCCCCATTGTTTGTACATGCAAAGAAATCCAAGTCTTATTGTTGTTACGAATGTGTATCACATTTGTACCATTTTCTACTTTAATCAGCAAACTTCTCATGTAGTCTTGAAATGTATGCTTTATTGCCTGTGGCCTAACAATGCTGTTGTATGCAATAACAGGCCATCATAATATCCAGTCAACATTTATCCTTTCTTTATTCATGTTTCAATTTCTAATATGTTGCAATTCTGCTATGTGTATTATGATCTCATATTTTAAGCACAATTCTCATATATTGGTTCTACTTCCAGATCTTCTCTGACATCTGGGTGTTAGATTCTTTTCCAATTTATTTACTTCTTAATAGTCTATAGAAATTTCGCTTACATTGCATATTATTTTACAACTTTCTTAGTCCATGTCCAGCCTTGTGCTACATATGGGACAACAGGTCATGCTAAGTATCAGTGGCATAGCTAGATGGGGAGCGATGTGCCCACCCCTGGAAACAGAGTACAAGGGGAACAAAATGGAAATTTCTAGTGGCAAAGTTTGATTTTTTGCATTCAACAAATTTTCAACCATGGAGCCAATTGAAAGGATATCCAATAAATTATTGTGATTTGCTTATATTAATAATTTTTGGTAGGGGAGGCCATTCTGATTACTTCCCCCATGTGCCAAAAAAACTAGCCTAGCTACGTCACTGTTAAGTATTATGAAATTATAACTGAAAATTTATTATTTTTCCATCAGAAAGATTTTTTTGATGAATGGGTCAGTGGTGGATGCCGCTGTTGCGACTCTAATCTGCAATGGAATGGTAAACAGCCAGAGCATGGGGCTGGGTGGTGGGTTTTTGATGACACTGTACTTGCGTAAAAGCCAAACAGCCATCACACTCAATGCACGGGAATCTGCTCCTCTTGATTCTGATGCTGATATGTATAGTGAAGACAGTGAGAAGTCAAAGTATGGTAAGTACCTTCAAACTAAATGTGTCAAGGAAGGCCAAATATAATCATGACTTTGTACTTTCACTAATCCTGCAGTACCCAGGTTGTATCTGTGGGACTCTATCCACATATTAAGATTTTTGCTAATTAACAGTATATTAATGATAATAAAGTACTACATATCTTTCCTGATGTAGTTTACATAGTCCCTTTTTTCATAGAGTTCAGGACAGAACCAGATATACTGATAGTGTTTGTGTATACGTAACATAAAGCAACAAATGCACAAGCTCTCCAAAGTGTGATTCCTTGTTAAAAGAAATAATTCAGAAATATTATACAATATGTGTTCTGAGACATTTAGTTTTTGAGATGAATCTCGCTGCCAGATGGGTAACACACTTCTCAAAAGTGTTACTTGCCATCATGACCCAGTGCATTGTTAGGTGTACTCAAGGCACACATTGCACAGCAGGGTTTAGTTATGATAAAATAGTCATGGAACACACATGCTGAATTCTACACCATGTACAAGAATGTGCGCTGCATTGGCCTGTTTGATTCCATCCATTTGCTGATTCCACTGTTACAGGGTCACTGAACAATTTACAGTGGTCTGAGTTTGTTAAAAATACTATGCTTTTATAGAACCCAAAATCCATAAAAATTTTCACAAAACCCTGCCATATTATTTATTATGAGTGTGTGAATTGAGTCCACATAGCTTTAATTTATCTAAGATGAATTATAATTTTGCAGTCCTCTGTTCTTTCTTCTCATGTGGTTTTCCTACCAAAATTTCTTATATACAGCTCTTATTTGTACCATGCATTCTTCATTTCTTTTCCCCTGTATCCACCTCTATTTGATCATCCAATGAATATGGTGTTAAGAGCAGAATTTATGAAGTTCTTTATCATGTAATTTTCTCACTTCCTGTGTCAAAATATCTTCCTTAGCATTTTGTATTCTTATACCAATCATCTTTGCACTTCTGTAAGAATCACAAAGTTTCATACATGTATAAAACAATAGGTAACATATTTTCATACTTCAAATTGTTTACTGTTTTATGTTAGACCAAAAAGGACAGATACCCTGAACTGAATATATTCTCTAAGTTCTGATGTACATTGAATCTTAATTTAGTATTTATTTCGAAAGAAGTGCATCTGTGGATCTGAATGCTAAACCGATAAAAGAAAATTACTGGAAGAAATTTAACACTGGAGTTACTGACTCAGTATTATTGAGATGGAAACTTTAATTGACAAACATTCAATTAGTATTCCATTGTGTATGACTTCATTGGTGAATGTGATACAGTAAAAGACAAGTGCTTGAATAACAAAATTTAAATGGCTAATATCTGTGTGACTTTCAACAACTTATGTGTAACAGGTGCGATGGCAGTTGGAGTGCCAGGAGAGCTGAAGGGTTACTGGGAGGCTCACCAGAGATATGGCTTGCTACCATGGCAGCAAGTGATAAAGCCAACAATTGAAGTCTGTGAAGAGGGTTACATCATGAACAAGCATCAGTCAGACGCCCTTCACGTGAGGGCTGAACTTATTCGGAAGGACCGCATACTCAGGTCTCAAAACAGAGACATAAATATAACAAAAATAAAGCCCCAGTCATCCTGATAGATCAGCTTTAGCCTTGAGGTGCTTCATTGCATTGAGTTATCCCTGTCCCTCAACACCTAGTAGGTCAGCTACAGCCTTGAGGTTCAGTCATCCCAAAAGCCAGTGTGGACATGTGGCAAGTAAAAGCTAACCTCTGTTCTTGCTGGGAACAGACTGTGAGACAGTAGACACTTGATTTAGCTGTTTTATAAGGAGAAGGGCAATACATCAAACCCAAATAATCTGTTGCTTGTGAAAGTGTATTTTAAAAAAACCCATAAATATAACCCCATATTAAGAGAAAATTTTGTATTTAAAACATCAAAATTTGCATAGGGACTGTAATGCAGCATGTTTGTATATGTACAGTATTTAAAATGATCCAGGAATTTGTAATAATAGTGCCAATAGCTGCCCCCTTGACCACACCATAAGCAGCTTTTTCCTAAAGGGCTTTGTTTGGTAGATGCACTGAGGGCTTCATGGAATGTGTGCCAAGCCTTCTGAAAATAAACCAGAGCCAACCATAAGTTACTTTAAATTGAATTTTGTAGTTTAGTTTAGTTTATTAGTCCAAAATATCATACATATGATGGTGGACTCGTCAATTTCTAGCAATATACAAGAAGTGAGATAAGTCCAATAGCAACGAACATAGTATTCTACAAATGATTTCAGAACCGCTTATATATAGTATAATAAAACTTAAATTAGATACAGAGCTAATGAAGTTACATAGTTACAAAGCTACAAATTCTTGCACTGAGTAAAAGGAATGCAGAAGAAGAAGTGATTTCATTTCCTTCTTAAAGGTCTTATAACTATCTATTTCTTGTATGTAACCAGGAAGTTTGTTATATAATTTAGTCCCCATATTTATTACACTTCTTTTATATAAATCAGTATTGTGTGATTGGATGTGGATATCCATCTTTTTTCGTGTATTATGAGCATGGATATTTGTATTTATATCTACAAACTGGTGGAGTTTTCTTATATAACATATAACTTCCATTACATATAGTGAAACCAAGGTGAGAATATTCAATTCTTTAAATAGCTGTCTGCAGGATGTTCTTGAGCTTACTCCTACCATTGATCTTATCACTCATTTTTGAATTCTAAGTATTCTAGTAGTTAATTCACCCCCTGCTCCCCCACAAAATAATATACCAAACCGGACAAGTGAGTGAAATTTTGTAAAGTAAATGTTTTGAATCAAATTGGGACTCAAAACCTTCTTAAGAGATTTTATCATAAAAGCTACCTTACACAATTTACCTGCTATATGCTTTGCTATTGTGTTCACAGCAGACCCATCTCTACTGTGTGAACATTGCTGTACACATCATCACAGCTTCACCTAAATTTACTTGTTTCGCTGCCTTCATTTGTTTCATTGGGCCAACTTTTGTATAAGAGCTAGTATCGTCTGTATCAACTGATAATGAATATTCCTGAAGAACTCACTTTCACTTTCAAACATCAGACACCACTTTCCTTTTTCACCCCATAGTCCATGCATATGACTGCCATGCTTACACCAGATTCTACCTTTTCAGTTAACTGTAGGTTTTAATTTACACTTAAATGCACTCAAGATATCTCATCCATTTTTTGGGCCTCACACTTCTTCACTTTAATGCAGAAAAATGTTTCCAAAATCCTGCAGTTACGTCTGTTGACTGAAGACAAAGACTAAGATGGTGTAATGAAAAACAAACAGCATCTCATCTTCTCTCTTCAGAGGTGTTACATGAGATTCATCAGTATGTAAAGAAATAGTCTTTATGAAAAGAGCATTGCCAATGGATTTTACGAAAATGAATGGGGGAAAAGTTCAAATTCTTGTCACAACTGGTGAATGTTTGCTGGACTTTTCGGGTCTGTACTGGTCTGGTTGGTACTTGCATAAAAAGTCTTGCCGCAAAATTTGTTCTCTAGTATCTTCTGCACCAGATCTGTTAAATCAAGGGAGTACTGTAATTCAACACATGGCCAGTAACTGCATAACTAAGCTAGCTTGTGTCCACATATGTGTCCTGTAGTAGTGGAATTATGTCTCATGTGAAGGAAGAAATACACACAGTACAGGTGTAATGGGTTGTTTTATTACTGGATTATAATTTTAAATATAACAGTGATGCCTGCAGATTTTAAGACAAGTAAGGTGAATCAAGCTACACACAGTCATCAGTTCATGCGAAAAAAAAAAATGATTAGTACCACAGCTATGTGGTTGAATGGAAAACACAGCCATTTCATTTACCACATAATTATGCAAAATGAAAAGTAAAAGATGATAACATAGATTTAACAATGCACAAACTACTGGATTTTAAGGAAATTGGTCTCAATGATGTGGATGGCACTGAAAGAAAAATAAGGTTGCATGACAGGTTCTTCTTTCAATGATACTGAACCACTGTACACAGCATTTACCAGTTACTGTTGCTCAGGGTATTCAAACACCAAACTGAAGAAAACGTTAAGCGCAGGTAATTTAGTACTGATGTAATATGTTTCAGACCATAGAAAATTAACACCAAATGAGGAAAATAGAAAACTGTAGGTTAGAACAGTTGCAATCTTACTGATTTGCCTTTTGTCTTTGCAGGGAAATGTTTGTTAATCCTGAGACTGGTGAGTTCTTTCGGTATGGAGAACGGATCAAACCAAAAGAATTTTGTGAAACACTTAAAATGATTGCCATGCTTGGTGGAGATTTATTATATAACGGATCTCTCAGCAAAATATTTGTCTCTGATATCAAGCGAATGGGTGGAATTATTACAGAACAGGACATGGCTAATTACAGGTATATGGTAACCAACTAACTTATGGTAAATCTTTTTTGTTATGTTGATGGTTACTCAACTGATAAGGGCATTTCTCCTATTAAGGGAGACACAGATTCATTATTATGTTAACAAAAGACCACGACTGGAACATATCCTAAGCCAGTTTAATCCACGCATATTAATATTGCATTTATTTAAGAATTCAGCCCTAATGTGCATAAATCTCACACAGTACAATACCTGTTTTTTGCTGGTACCCGCAAAAATTCTGCAGCCTCTGCTATGTCGCCCTTTGTGGCGATTTTAGGAACACACCCCATTAACAAACAAGGGATTACTGCAGAGATGAACATATCTTGGGGGATGGTTGCCAGGACAGCTAAATTTTGTACAGTGGTGTGTAATATTTACTGGGCCCTCAGTATGGAACTTGCTTCATATAACTCTTCTGGCACCTAGAATTTTCAAAGTGACACAAATATTTTTGGATACTTTGTGTCACCCTGGCTTGTGCTACTGTCAAACTGACATTATATTAGTATTAGTATTAATATTAGTATTTGCGATGGGTTGGACATGTAGCTTTGGTTGGCGGTAAAAAATGTGGGAAAAATTTTGGTGGAGAAACTTCTTAGAAACTGAACTTTACAGCAGCAGAGTGGGAGATGGGGAAACTGCATTAAAATGGATTCTAGGGAAAAAGTCAGTGAATATGTGACCTGGGCTGTAATGGCATAGGATAGAATTCATTGGAAGACTTTTTGATGGCTGTGATGAATCTTTGAATTTCACAATAGAATAATTTTCAATTTACTAGTGAAAACCCTGTACCAGGGAGGGAATTACTGTCCATGTGATGTTGCTGTACTTGCTAATGTGGCTTAGTGTATTCTTTAGATGACTGTGGTGACTTTTACAGTGTGAAATGGGATGAACCTGTGAGAGTAAATCTCCGAGATAAAATGACGCTGTTCAGTACTCCTCCTCCAGGCAGTGGTATTCTCCTTGGTTTCATCCTCAATATCCTTGATGGCTATAATTTCACTTCGGAGAGTATCAAGGATATCAACAGTACAATTTTGACATATCATCGCATCATTGAAGCATTCAAATTTGCGTACGCAAGAAGGGCTGAACTAGGAGATGGAGACTTTGTAAATATTACAGGTGTAAGTGTATTGGTGATTTTATGTGATAGCTTCATGTTGTAAATGGGACATTACACAGTCTGTTCCGAGATGTAAAGTCAAATGTTTCATCTAGTTCAGGGAATGTCATACTAATTGAAAAATAAAAAACAATCACTTTCAGTATTCTGAATACTGGAGGAGGTATAGACATTCAAAAATTTTAACAGAAAGGACATGGAAAGCAATTTTACTGTTGTGTAATTTTTATTGGAGCAGTATGTTACTACAGTAATTTCTCAGTGGCCAGCAACTTCTCAGTTTCAAGTTATCACTTTTTAGAAGAGAATTAATTGGTCTGAAAAGCATACACTGTAATTTCTGAACCACACTGTGGCATTAAAGGTCCGGCCTATTACCCCATCTACAGTTTGCCGGTGCTTGCATAATGAAGGCTTTTCATTTGCATCCATCTGCATCATACTGGTGATCATGGTGGCCAGATTTGCAGCCCTCACTGACTGAATCAGTAATCTTCTATTCACATGTTTAAGAGTTTTTTGTAGTCTGTATAATGACTTGTGGGCTCATTGAAATATTCTACAAACGAAGGTGGCATTGTCCAGCATTTTAAGCTTGTCATTTTGTTGCTGTATCAGATGCTTTGTCAGTGTCCTCAGAAATGCATCCTTTTGTTGGTAATACTTATGCTTGTATAAATACAACTTCAGTCTTGTATTCACTGATTTTGGAATCATCCTTTCTGCTTTCAGAAAGCTGCCATTGCAGAATTGTGATCAGAATGGCTATCTGCATATTCTTCATTAGTATGTAAGTAGGTTTATTTCGAACAGTGACACTTATTCAGAATTGTGCTTCTGCCAGTGACTGCAGAATTGTGGTTTGTTTGCCAGCAGGACCAAGAATGTTTTTTCATAAGCATCCAGACAGGTTCTGGGGTCCACTCAGTCTCCGATTAAATCGGTAGTGGGGACAGTTTGCTCAGGAATAAAGCAGCTGGTGTGTGAAGTTGATCGCTTACCACCATCCAGTGCCAAAGCTAGGAGTATGTGGAGCTATACATCCAGTACCACATATGTCCTCACGGCAAGAAGAGAGACAAACCTGCAAGATATCAGACTTGCTGTCCCATGTAGTTGAGACCTTCACTCTTCTGAGATTTTCCACATTGTAGGTTGGTAGACCAGTGTTTCAGGAGAGCCTGCTGGTGTCATCTTTAAGGGTCAAGCAGTCAAAGAGGAATTGTTCTTGGACTGCTTGTTGCTTCAAGATAAGACCGAAAGACTGTCCAAAAATGTCAGTAACAAACTACTGACCTACACTGCATAACATCCCAGAAGAGCAAAAGCCTTGGGGACAACCCTACTTGACTCACAGTAACACATGAACTGTCACACTAGGGTAACTCAAATTGTGTATGGACGGAATATGAGTAAAGCTGTCAACCCAAGTGTTACCCAGTGTGTGTGCTCATTGTTAACTTCTTGCATGTAAATATCCTTACCTTACTAACCCAAATGTCCATAGCTCATTTAGTATTGAGAATAAACAAAATAATTAGGGTATTCTTTATTTTTGGTGTGGTTCTGTGGCCGCTTGCTTGCTGGGATTGGGGGTTTGAATCCTCCCGGTGGCATGGATGTCTATCTCATGTGAGTATTGTGTGTTGTCAGTTAGGGGTCTCTGTGTTGGGACATATCACTGGTCCAGAGGAGTCCTACCGAGTGTGGTGTTTCTGAGTGTTATCGTGAAGTCTCAATAATGAGGAGGCTTGGCCTATTAGAATCTGTCATGCCATGATAAAAAATGTTTTATTTTTCACTTGCAGTGACCTTCCTTGAACTTTGATGAAGAACCAAGTAGAGTCTGTTCTGAATGCAGTCTGCTTGTAGTTTGTGACTGCAATGCCACTGTTCCCTGCCTTGTCATAGCCTCAATTCTTCATTTGAAATTGTTTGTTTTATTTGCAGTTGTTGCACACATTGCAATCCAAAGATTATGGCAATAAAATTCGGCAGAATATAAATGACAGTAGAACTTACATGGATCCTGCACATTATGGTGCAGTACATTACAGTGTGGATGACCATGGAACAGCTCATGTTTCTATTATAGCCCCAAATGGAGATGCTGCTGCCATCACTAGTACTGTAAATCTTTAGTAAGTAAACACATTTAAACTCTGGAATTAAATTAAACTACATTAGTTTTCACCTGTAAGTGTGTGAGACCCTATGATTGAGATGACAATCAAATTTCAAGGGGTTAACCCTATGAAGATTCTTTTGAGTCTGGTAGGTAATTGATGTAATTACATGTTAGAGCTGTTTTCTTAAAGTGCAGTGGTGCTGTGCATGTGATATGATTATAATTTCTAACCTTGCCTGTGTTGTTTTAATATTCTGTATAGTGGCTCACTAAATCTGCAGTGTCTCACACTCGCTTAAGAAGAAACTGAGGAACATTTAAACGTGAAGAACTTGGAAAATAATATTCTCCCTATAGTCCCTTCTCTTTCTTCGTCCCTACTTGAATACCACTTGTTAGGTTTAACCTGCTTTGGCTTCACAGTTATATTTTGAATGGCCTTTGCATGTCTTTAAAATCTTCACATTTGTAGTGAGGTGCAGATTTTAGGATTCTGTTACTGTGGGTTAACCATTTGTTTTGTATAATTGTGCATCCTTATATTTAAATATAATTATATGTATATGCTGCTTTTTGTGTAACGTACGTAGTTTGATCTAGTATAACCAATGACACATATGAAAAATTCAGGACCCACTGAAATGTTAATATTGCTGTTCTTCATAACACAAATTCACAAGATATATATCTTGTATATGTGTAAAGCTATTGATCGTGGGTAATTTCTGGATCCCTGTTTATATAAATGTGCACCTGTGCACGGGATGGCCACCTATAGGTATGATGATACCAGAGGCTGTATAATACAATTTTGACCTCCCAACGATGAGCACATGGTGCTCGAAACATGTAGAGGCATGAAATAAACTTATTGTAAAACAAATTTTGTGCATCAAGTTGGTTAATTACTAAGATATGTTTCAACTTTGTCCGGATGAACTAAACTTATAGTTTCTGAGCATTTTTAGTCTAGAACTTGATCATAAGCCAGGAAATGAATCATTTAATATAAAAATCGTTTCAGCTTTGGAGCCGGGATAACATCACGTAGCACTGGAATAATACTCAACAGTGGCATGAATGACTTTTCAATTCCAAAGACAAAGAACTTTTTTGGAATACCCTTTTCATCAGCAAATATGATCAAACCAGGCAAGCGTGCCGCTTCATCAATGTGCCCATCTATCATCGTGAACAGAGATGGAGATGTGCAATTAGTCATCGGTGCCTCAGGAGGAACAAAGATAACAACAGCTGTAGCTTATGTAAGAATATGAAACTCATACACATTAAGAAAATATGAAAGAATTTTGTAATCAGACAACTGAAAATGAACAAAGCATAAGCATAATTGTATAGGTTAGGAAATTACTTATTTTCTGTGTGAAAGTTTAGATTCTCACAGTGGTGTTTATGGAGATTCAAGTTATTCCCATCACATGAGAACTCACAGCTGTTTAAATTTGATACTGAAACACAAAGGTTCATCACAATCATTATATGAACCCACCATCCAACTCTGTCCTTAGCCACATCAGTATAGCTGACACATCTGAAACATATCTCTCTCAGATTCTTTTCAGTATTATCCCCGAGGCTATTTATATTACAGTATATCTCACTTCCTTCATCATTTTTAAAGTAATCATCACCAACACTGACAGATTAAAGAGTGGGATTTATGAAGCACCCCAGTGTAAAGTAGTCTGTGCTTCTCTGTCACTTGATACTTCTTATGTCAAGTAGGTTCTTCTATACATCATTCTGACACACAATCTCAAAGTCTGGCCATTTGTTCTTCAGAACTTTATGAAGATATCAGGAAGACAGAATACTTCATTCATGCATTATTTAATAAGACTCATAATTAATAAACTGGCCTATGTGTATGACCAGAGAGAACAATCTGTTCGTTTATTACAGGTAATAATGAGAATACTGTGGTTTGGTGAAGGCATTAAACAAGCCGTGGATGCACGCAGAATACACCATCAGTTATTCCCCATGGAAGTAGCATATGACTATGGAGTTCTAGATGTAAGTACTCCACTAATATAAGGAAGATTAGGTAGAAACCTGGACAAGTGTGATTACTAGAAATATATTTGAGCCAGTTGTACAGAGTCATCAGAAACATTGCAGCACACATGCTGTTGGTGCAGCAAGCTCTGGATGCCAGTCCTGTAGAATTCTGTAGTCCACTATTAAACCATCTGCACACAGCCATCTCTACTCAGAATAATTGTCCCATTACTCTGTTTTTTATGTGCCATAAAACTACTTCGGAAGAGTAGACTAAATGGAGGTAATTCTACCAAGGATATACTTTTCTGAACCTTGACCTCTGATACCTTCCCATGAAGGAATTTCTGTTGAAATTCCTTTATACTATGTAGTGTACAGAGCTTTTCCTGTGGGCTTTAAAATTACATGCAGTACATTTTCTTTCAATATGAGGTACCGTAATTGGTACAATAACTAGACTACAGGCTAGACTTCCAAGAGACCGTGGTCCACTTCCTGGCAAGGTCAAAGATTTGTCATCGCTAAAGCTTCCAGATGGGCTCTGGGAGCCCACACAGCCTTGTATTCAGTGGGTACCAGAGGTTCTGTTCCCAAGAGGGTAAAAGCAGCTGGACCATGAAGCTGACCACTTTCCCTGACCTACTGCTTAGGTTAAGAACAAATAACACAATAACTCAAATCTCTCACATTCCTTCGTGGTACGCTCAGGGATGACTTTATCTCATACAGTTACGATAAAGAGAAAATCAATTTATGAATTTATGTCAAATGTACAGGGAGTTGTAACATTCTTCCTTTGTTCAGAAATTCACAGCAAAAGAAACAAATGCTCAGGATATTTGACAGTTCTTTTGCACGTTCTCAAGCAGATAAAGGTATTTTCTGTATCTGAAATCAGTTATAAATAATATTTTGAAGTGGGTATTTCAAAATGTATATATATAAAAAAAAAAATTGAATGTTTGCGTCTGAAGTTAAAACAGTTTTTAAAGTGCCTGGCTGGTAGCATTGAATAATGGGTGATTTGTGAATAATGAATTTAGAAAGGATGTGGAAGGACATCAGGTGACCTATTTTAACCTATTGGCGTAGTTATTGCTGTGGGACACTGTTCAATATGGAATAAATGTTGCACCAATTGTCTGGACTTAACCAAGTGAAACCACAGAATCCTCATGATAGATGGTCTCTTTGTTAACAATTTGAGCACAGGACTTCCAGATGTGAAGTACTGTGGGGATCATAATTGTCGAACATCAACGTCTGGTACAAGCTCAGATTTTAACCCTCTTTGGTCTTCTGTCACTCTCAGTTCATCAGTCTCAAAACTATAAGGAGTATCACACAGAACTCATAAAGTCTATGTTCCTGTTGTACAGATTCCTACTCCCATGTGTCTGTTTGTATTATTTTGTTTATGGTATTCTAAATGTGTGAGCAGATTATTACTTAAGTACCAATTTTATCTTTTTCAAAAAGGTTTTTTTGTTGTCTACTAGTGGTTTGTATAGTGATGCTGTGCATAAATCATATGCTACAGTGTTGAATTGTAGGTAAAAACAATGAATATAAAAGTACATGGAAGTAACTGTGGTTTATTTGGAGGCATTGTCCTGACATTTTGAAGTTTATTATTTTATTTGTAACTGAGGAAATCCATTTAAAAAAAAAAACACACAGTCAGTGTCCCAGCCAAGATTTGAACAGATCGTATGTCAGGATCATCACAACTTGGTTGCTGCAGATGTTATAGATATAGGAATCAGATGCCTGTTATAAATGAACATCGAAGTCAGTAAGGTGCACAAAATTGGAAAAAAGTTGTTTGTAAAACACATATTGTACAGTGAAAATGTTAACTTGTTCCCATGCTTATAGTTTTCATGAAAATAATTGATGGACTGATAGAAACTTGTTGTCTTGGGTACAAAATTGTGCTTATAAACCAGATAGTGTACAAGTTACACACATTTCTTTATTTGGTTAAGGATGCAGTGATGCACAGATGTCTAATTTCCACATCTTAAAGGATAATGACTGCCACAAACCTAATATATTATTTTTCTGTTACAATAGTTGCTTTTTCTGGTATTCATAGCACCTACTTATCTTAAACTGTCTTGAAGCAGAATGTTTCACTTACAGCAAATAGTAAAAGGGCTGGAGAGATTTGGACATAAAACAGAACGAATCCAAGATAGAGGTTCAGTTATTTGTGCTTTGGCCAAGATGGGGAATATGATCACCGCCAATGCTGACTTCAGAAAAGCAGGAGATGTGTTTGGTATTGACTGAATGTATCATCCATATAGCAGCCATAATCCGAACCAAAAAGGTAACAGGACACATCATTGTCTGAAATTGATTCATGTTTTACCATGTACTTCAAATGTTGTTGTTATAGACAACAGTACATTTTGGAGTACATTGTAGAGCGGTGGCATAGCTAAGGGTCCCACAGACCCACAGCACAGGAGGGGGAGGGGGCAATGGTGGCAAAACATACAGAATACTAGTTGTTGTGGATTCTTACAGACTGAATCACACTGTTCTGAGAGAAGGCATAAGGCATTATTCTGGATCCCTGTTATTACATCTTGGAGTAACTTCACCAGTCTTGACCAGTTAGTTATGCCAGTGTGGTAGAACATTTCAAGTGCATATGAAATTTTTTCAGCTACAAATATGGGTATAATAATAGTAATATAAACAGGGAATATGCTCCTTACTACCATTCTGGGCCATTGTCATGTAATCTGGGAACCTTAACTTCCTGGAACCCTCTGGGCACCTTGGACCTGTAATGGGACTGATTTTACAGGGAATGTGCATGCAAAAACACTCTTGAGAACATTTTGATACAAAACATGTTTAATACAGGAAATGCACTGATGTAAAGTGAAAACTTTATTAATCCACAACAACTCGTATAAATGTTATTAGTGGTCATGGTTCAAAAGGACTGCAACATATCACAGACTAATAAAGAGGGTGCCATTTACACCATATGTGTACTGTTTGTATTTGATGCTGTTGGAATTACTGTGTAGCCTGACAAGGTTTTGCACTGCTGCAGCAAAATTACTGTTAGTTCACAAAGCAGACCTAACCCTACGAAAGAGTATGGTGAATGGTTGTTGTTGGAAATTTTATAGATACTTAGCCAGTCAAGAAATTCCATGTCTTAAGAAACACAACAATTCAGTATGTTCACAAAAACTCAAGATTAAATCCTATAGTGAGCCACTTTCTGCTCATTTCTGACTTTCACATTAAATTCTGGAAGACTGTCTTGATATTATATATGTTGTGTGTATTGTATTACAAAGTGTATATTTTGGATAATATATTGATTGTAAGCACAGGCACGGTATGAATAACATAAAGTTTGCCATCACCTAGTTGAATGGTGATAGGCTCTGGCAATTGTCTTGAATTTTGTTCACTTTAGACATTCCAGTTTCAGTTACCCAAGCACTTTCAACACGGTTCTTCCAGTTCTCGGTACCTGTAGTATTAAATCCTTTATAAATTAATTCTTTCAAAAGTTACATTGCTAATGGCAGTACAGTAAAACCTGCCTTAAACGTACCCTGTATTAAACGGAATTTGTCTTAAACGGAAATATTTTTATGTCCCGTGACTTTGAGGCTGAAACAGATGTTA
>JGI24697J35500_11274929_pt1 | contig 14743 bp, 12 predicted proteins | sample TergutMp193P1_FD_35500 | JGI IMG/M metagenome (IMG submission 35500) | reverse complement strand
GCCAGCGTTCATCCTGAGCCAGGATCAAACTCTCAAATAAATTGAGTTTTTAAATTTTTATACTAAGCTTTAAACACGATTAAAAATTAATCACTAACTTACATAAAATTTAAAAAACCGACTTTGCATTTTTATTTATACTAGTTAAATACTAAACTAGTTTTTTGATGTTACTTTTTCATGATTATTCAGTTTTCAAGATTCACTTCATATAATCACCTCAGTTGCTAATTTTTTCTTAGCACCCCTCAGCGACAAATAATAGTATACCACAATGATGAATGTTTGTCAACCCTTTTTTTAATATTTTTTTATTTTTTTTGTTATTTTCTTTTCCTAAGCACGTGGAAGCTATATATTACAAGGATTATAAAAGTTAAAGAAAGTACGATTACAGTCGGTGAAAGTTCTAATTCTTCTGCCTGAAAATCTTCTTCCACGTAATAAAATTCTTCTATTTGCATTTCCATAACAGGGGCTTCTTTTTCTGCAATTTGCTCTGAAAATGAAATTGCTATCGGCAGTGTTCCTAAATCGCTGTTCAAAGAAAAATTTTGATATTCTAATAAACTTGCTTCGTAATTTAAATCTAAGGTTATATTAAAATGGTTTTCTAAAATATCAACACCCCACCATATTGGGGAAGTGAAATTGTATAGTGCATTTTCACCCAATTCTAATAAATAATTATAAGAATAATTCACAACTCTAAAAATAATAGGTGCATCTTCGCTTAAAATATTAAAATAGTATGAAAGCGTTTCTTGGCTATCATCAGTAACTAATATAATTAGATAATCATCTTCTAAGAAAGCCCCTGCATAAGTTTCAGGGAAAACCAGCTCTTCTTCTTGCCAAAAATGAAGCGTAAGTTGGTTATATAATTCTGAATTGGTCAAAAAAACCTCCATTTCATACAAATGTGTTAAAAATAAATTTTTGCTCACACCGTTAACTAGTCTAATAACATCACCAAAATATTATACACTAAAAAATATAAAAATGCAAACTTATTTTAAAAATTTTGGATAGCTTTCATAAATTTATTGAATTTTTGAAAGAGATTTTAAAGAACTGAATACGCAAACGTATATTTAAAATTTTTTTGGGCAACAATCCCTTTAACAAACTTTTCAAAGGAGATTTAAAAATATGAAAATACATACGAAAGAATTAAAACAAGCATTTATACTAGGGGTGTTAATAACTTTTCTATATTCTATAAACACAGCAGCAAGAGATTTTGCAGAGCTGCAAGAAGCAGGAAAAAGAATATCTAATGAATTAGTACGCTTACACATAATAGCAAGAGATGATAGCGAGGAAGCAAAAAACGAAAAAATGAAAATAAAAAAAGAGACTCTAAAAAAATTAGAGCCTCTGCTTGAAAATATAACTTCTGTGGAAGAAGCGAGAAATATTTTATATGCAAATTTACACATTTTTGAAAGAAACGAAATTAACCCAACTTTAGAAAAGAGGAGCTTCCCATTTATAAGATATGCCAATTTTAGATTGCCAGCTGGTTATTACAAAGCTTTAGTATTAGAAATAGGAGAATCTAACGGCAGTAATTGGTGGTGTGTTTTATTCCCTACATTGTGTTTTTTAGAAGACCCTAGAGGAATAGCAAATGAAACTTTGTATGCAGAAAATGATATAATATTTAGGCTTCGTGTGTGGGATATAATTTTTTAGTTTTGCTAATGCCTAATAATTTTGTTTTTAAATTAACTTAATCGGGTATCTCTAAAAACTTATTAGTTTTTAGAAGTTCTCAATTATTAACCAACACCTGTAAATATCATCGCTATGCTATATTCATTGCAAGCTTCAATTAATTCTTTTAATTCCTTGCTATTTAAGCCGACACCTGGTGAAACAATACAAGAAATGCCCTCCTTATTTGCACGCTTTATAACTTCTAAATCAAAAAAATGAGAATCTACAGCAAGAACAGCACCTTTTGTTCTTTCTTTTATTTTAGCTTCTTCAAAGGCAATTTGGGAAGCTTTTTTTATACTAGCTTGACCAGCACCTATTCCTAATAAACTGTTACCATCTGAAATAACTGCAGAAGTTGCTTTTGAATATTTAAAGATAGTATTTGCGTAAATAGAAGCTTCTATTTCCTCTGAAGAGGGCTGTTTTTCTGTTAATATGTTTATATCTAAGCTTGTGTTTAAGTCGGCTTCTTCTAATAAAATACCACCGCCTATGCTAGATATTTTTTTACCACTAGCTTTATAGCTAGTATCTACCGAAAGCAATATTAAATTTTCATGGGTATTTAAAATTTGAATAGCTTCTTCGCTAAAATCGGGTGCTAAAATTAATTTCAAACTTCTATTTTCGTCTAAAAAAGCATTTTTAGATAAAAATGTCGCAACTTCTAGCTCAACAATTCTATTAAACGCCGCTACACCAAAGCTATAAAAAATACTATCATCACTAAAACAAGTAGTTACTGCTTCATAAAGATTGTTGCCACCACCAAAATCAACTTTAGAAGAAGCAACGGCTATAGGGTTTAAATTTTTAACGACAACTGCAGTAGGCTCTAAAAATTCACTAACTAAAGATAGTGCTAAGTCTGAATCTCTAAGAATATCAAAACTAGCATTCCCACCCTTTATACGCTTAGCTTTTCCAATAAAGTTTGATAAACTAGCTTCTTCAGAAATAACTACTTCTTCATATATAGCACCAGTTTTATACGAATCTTCTGAGTAGTTAGCTTCCCGAACTTTGTTGTAAACTAATGTCAATTTTTCTGGATATTCTTCTTCGGTTAAATATTTTGATACTACAGCATCATAAGAAGCTGTGTATCTAAACGCTTTGGCAGCAAATTTTTTGCGTGTTTCAAGACTCACACTTCCATCTTTATCTATTTCGTATATGAATCTATAATAATCTTCAGAATCAACTATAACGGTTATATAGTTATGATTTTTTGCAGAAGCCCTTATTAGACTAGCAGTTTCTATGCTTATAGCTTCAATTACTTCTTTGTATGAATCTTCTCTTAAAGCTGAATCTACAAAAGAGTACATATTAGCAACAACTAAGTCTATAAACTCTATATTGTGTTCTATAATATCTTTCATATGTGATATATTTTCTCTATCTGCTAAAATACCGCCATAAATATTTGGGTGTAAAGTTCTAACACGCCCGTCTAAAATTTCTTTAAAGCCAGTAAGCTCATACATATTTTGAACTGCTATTCTGTTTTCTATAAGAGTTTTATAAGTTTCACCAGTAGAGATTAGCTCATACCCTTTCATAACTAGAACTTGTGCAAAATCTACTATACCTTTTTGGTCTGAAACTTGTAGTAATGCTCTTTTTTTCATAATTTTGAACTCGCTTCTTCATCTAATAAAAATGTTGATTTTTCTAAATTTATAAGCTGGGTTGGCAAGTGAGTTGGCACATGATCACCATATAAAACTTGTTTTAAAATATCTGCTTTATTAGCACCGCTTATTAAAAAGAAAATTTTATCCGCTTTATTTATATACCAAGCACTTAAGCTTAAGCGGAAAGTTTCCAACTTTGGAACGCCAACTATTAAAGTGTTTCTTGAATTTTCACCTGCATTATTTATATAATCTTCATTTGAATTGTAGTAATTATCCCCAGGCTTTGCATATAAATCTTTAGGAAAAAGAGAAGCTGTGTGCCCATCTTCACCCATGCCTAGTGATATAATATCAAGATTATCTGGCAAAGAATTTGAATATTCCATTACTACGTTAATTAAATCATCATATTCAGGTTTTTCTGTGTAATCATTAGTTAAATCAATAAAAAAGCCACTGTGCCACCTTATAACTTCTCTATCCAAGGCTTCTTCTATCATTGTGTAGTTAAAAGGGGCTTCTGTTCTTTCATCTACTATGAATATTTTTAACTTTTCCCAAGGTATTTTTTTATAATATTCTGTCGCTAAAATTGTGAGCATTTCTTTCGGAGTGCTACCACCTGAAAGCCCTATATAACAAATATCTTTTTTGCTTAAAACTTCGATAATGTTTGAATAGAAAAATTCAGCTGCTTCTTTCGCCAAATTTTCTTTTTTATAAACTCTTATATCCATTTGAGACCGTCCCTTTCTATTAGTTCATTTGCTTCAGATGGACCTTCGCTATAATCTTCATAAAAAACAAGCGTTTTGCTTTCTAAGCCACTTTCCCACGTTTTTAAAAGCGGGGTTAAAAGAGACCAAGTTGTTTCTAAAGTTTGAAAAGGAATAAAAAGGCTAGGGTCTCCTTTAAGGGAATTTAAAATAAGTTTTTCATACCCGTTTCCCTTATTCCCTATTTGCAAATTAAAAGTTTCTTCTTCACCATTTTTATATTTGATATAAACCGTTGTTTGTTTCACATCAAGCTTTTTGCCAGTACGCACGTAAATAGGGAGCTCTTTAGAAACTAGCTTAAGTGCAACATATGTTTCAATAGTTGATGTTTTTGAAACACGGTCTTCATGGCGATAAGTTTTATATTGGCCGCGAACGCTTTCTAAAACTTCAAGCGTTTTTAAAGCTAAAGATTTTTGAATTCGTATATCTTCCCCGTCTTCACGAAGAAGACCTGCTATTATTTCCATAATATGATTTTGAACCATATCTCTTAAAGCACCTGCTTTTTCATAAAAAGGCCCTCTCCCCTCAATGCCAAGAGTTTCTTTAGCCGTAATTTGAATATGTGAAACTTCTTCTCTATTAATTTTAGGAAGCCCCCGAACTGCATCTTTGCCTAGATAGTGGTCTATCCTATATATGTTTTCTTCTTTGAAGTATTTTGTTATCTCATTATTTAAATCTTTAGCAGATTGCAAATCATAGCCGAAAGGTTTTTCTAATATAATTTTGCTATTTGAAATATGTGCAATATTTTTAGCTATAGAAGCATAAAATTCAGGTGCTACTGATAAGAAAAACAAAATATTACCTGTTAGCAAGCTTTCTAAACTTTTATATTGCTCAGAAATAGAAAAATCCATTCTATGATAAGTGATAGCAGCTGCAAGCTCAGGTTTTAAGCCATCTTTATAATTTTCTGCTAAATCTCGCCTGCCTATAGCTATTATTTTAAAATCTTTTGGAAGCACTCCTTGCTCGCATAAGTTATTAAAAGCAGGTATTAATTTTCTACTAGTTAAATCACCACTAGCACCAAAAATTACAAAAGTAATATGAACCACCCCCCTATACATTATAAGTAGAAGAAGAAGTGTCTCCCCCTCTACCTGTCCAATTAGTGTGAAAAAATTCACCTGGCTTGTCTAAAAGCTCATATGTGTGTGCACCAAAGTAGTCTCTTTGGGCTTGGAGTAAATTTGCTGGCAATTTTTCTGCTCTATAAGAATCATAGTAAGTAATTGCTGATAAAAATGCCGGTATTGGTGTACCAGAAAAAATAGCGGTGGAAGTTATAGACCGCCAAGACGCTTGGGCTTCTTCACAAGCTTTACTGAAAAATGGGGAAAGCAATAAATTTTGTAAATTTTCATTTTCAGAGTAAGCATTTTTAATATCATTTAAAAATGCAGAGCGTATTATACAACCACCACGCCAAAGCATAGCTATTTCACCTAAGTTTAAATTCCATCCCCATTCTTTGGAAGCTCTTTTCATTAAATCATACCCTTGGGCATATGAAACTATTTTTGAAGCGTATAAACCTTTTTCAATAGAGTCTATAAATTTATTTGTATCTTCAATTTTTAAAAATGGCTTTGGACCTTTAAGAATTTTTGAAGCTTCCACTCTCTCATCTTTAAGGCTTGAAATTACACGTGCAAAAACTGCTTCACTAATCATAGTAAGAGGGCTGCCAAGCTCAAAAGCAGCAGCAGCAGTCCACTTGCCAGTGCCTTTTTGCCCTGCTTTATCTAAAATATTGTGCACTAACGGTTTGCCATCTTCTTTATAAGCTAGTATATCGGCTGTAATCTCTATTAAATAGCTATTTAAGACACCTTCATTCCAATTTTTAAAAATTTCAGCATGTTTATCACTATCATCTATAAATTTTAATAGCATATGGTAAGCTTCGCATATTAATTGCATATCACCATATTCTATTCCATTATGAACCATTTTAACGAAATGACCAGACCCGCCAGAGCCTATCCATTCACAACAAGGCTCACCATCTACTTTTGCTGAAATTGCTTTAAATATAGGCTCTAAATGAACCCAAGCTTCTTTGCTTCCCCCAGGCATTATAGAGGGACCAAGAAGCGCCCCCTCTTCACCGCCAGAAACACCAGCCCCAACGTATAAAAAGCCTTTTTCTTCAAGCTCTTTTACACGCCTATTAGTATCTTCATAGTGAGAATTTCCACCATCTATAATTATATCCCCTCTTTGCAAATGAGGTAACAAGCTATTTATAAATTTGTCTACAACTTCACCAGCCTTAACCATAAGCATAATTTTTCTAGGAACAGCTAAAGAGGAAACAAAATCTTCTAAGTTAGTAAAGCCTTTAATATTTTTACCTTTGGCACGCCCATTTGTGAAATTCTCTGTCTTTTCAGAAGTTCTATTGTAAACGGAAACGCTAAACCCTTTAGACTCCATATTAAGACATAAATTTTCACCCATAACAGCTAAACCGATAAGGCCAATATCTTGTTTTTGCATAATTTGTAAATCCTCTCTTTATTATGTTTTCTATAATTCTACCACTTTTTAATAAAAAAATCAATGAAAAAAACTACTTTAATTTGAAAAAGTAGTTTTTTGAAAAACAGGATATCCTAATAAAGGCAACCGTCTATAAAAAAATTTTCATCTCTATTTTCAAACATAGCGGATATAGTAGAGTTACAATAGGGCTTTTTAAACTAATGCCAATCTTAGCATTTCTAACACATAATTTATTAAATCTCTATCTTAAAAATCTAACGTGAACTATTTGTTCATTTTCAACTCTATAAATAGCGACAACGTGGCTTATACCATCGTTGCCTGCTCTTCCCTCAACTTTTTCTTCATCCAAGATATAATTGCCGACAACTACCCTACTTTGTAAATGGCAATGAAGATTTGGCGAAGCTTCAAACATTTTTTTATAACTTTCATACATAGCTTGCCTTCCTTTCATTAAAAGATTACCCTCGCCATCTTCAACTTTACAATTTTCTGAAAAATTTAATATAAAAGATTCTATATCTCTATTATTATAAGCTTCTAACTGAGCTGCAACGGGTTTTAATATATCCATTTTTCATACCAACCTTTATTAACAATTTTTATAATTAAATATCTCTAAAAAGCTAATAGTCGTTTTTATCTTGACAACTACAATTAAAATAACAAGCTGTCTTTAACTTATATTTCTAAAAACTTAGCAATTTTTAGAGGTACTCAATTATATATTTTTTATAATTAAATGTCAATAGGTAGTTTTCAAAAAATTTTCAAGTGTTCTTTCCTTAAATTTTTTTGGAACTTCATCTCTTGCGGGTAGCGTTGGCATTTGCTCTTTTGTTAAAACAAATATTTGTGTGCTTAAATCTCTAATTTTTGAAAGCTCTTTTAAAGATTTTTCTGAAATATAATCTAAAACTACTGTTTGCGTAAACCCAAAATAAAGTGTTTTTGTACTATTTTCATTTATTTTTTCTATTGCTTCTTCTAATGAATTTGCTTCTGTTTTCTTTACTTCTTCTTCTGTTTTAAATGTGAAAGTGTTATTTTCTATGCTAAAACTAACTATAAAATCTCTTTCGGAAAGCTCTTTGCCACAGCTAACTAGAAAAATTAAAGCGATTAAAACTACTGCCCTTTTGAAAAGCTTAGCAACAATGAATAAAACTAAAGGGATTACAAACATATAAGCAATTCCAAAAGTTAAAAAGCTTTTGTGTAGTAAATCATAAATATCTATGTTAATAAAAAGCAAAGCAAAACACAAAACAGCAATTAATAGCACATAAAAACCATGGCTTCCTTTTTTAAAGACAGACTTCATTAAAAGAGAGCTGAAAAATAAACAAGCATTTGTTATAGAAAATATAGAGATTATAAAAAAGCTCATCATTAAAGCCCCTTGCCTTTGAATAAAAGCACCTGGTATTTCTGTAATATCCATCATATCTATTACTGGCCATTGAAGCGAAATGGTATATTCACCGAAGCGAAGATGAGTAATAATAGTAACGAAAACCATAATAAAAGTTAAAATGGATATAGCAGGCCAAATTTTAATTTTTTTATTTACATATGGGCGGGCTAGCAACAGAAGCTCAACACCTGTAAATGCGTAAAGTAAAAAAAGTGTGTTGCTAATAATAGGCTCATTTAATAAATTTAAATTTGACAAGCTATTTATTAAGCTTAATAAGCTGTTATAATCTAAATGAAACATAGCGAACACATATATAACTAAAATAGGAATTATAACTATAGGCATAAATATTTCTGCCATTGCCCCCCTTGCTTCATAGCCTTTAGAAGCACCAAAAGCCGAAACGACTAGTATAGCGAAGCTAATAATCCAAAAAGGGGTATTCGGAAGCATTATATATTTTGTTATCTCTAAAAAAAGCTTAATTGTTAATACAATGTGGATAACTAAGCGAGTAACGAACCCTATTGTTAATAAAAACGCAATAGGCTTTCCTATTATAATACTGCAATATTCATAAAAGCTTTTATCTGGAAAAAGATTTATGAGGCTTTTAATAATAAACGCACAAATAAAAGCAAAAAAACCAGCCAATGCAACGAAAAGAAAACTTGAAAAGCCCGCTTTTTCAAATGCCAGCCTTGGCAAAATTATAATACCAGTTCCAAAAATACTAGTTATCATCAATATATTTAATTGCTTAGCTGAAATTTTATCATTTTTATACATATTATAATTTGTGTAATTAGTTTAGAAAATATTAAATCCAATTATTGAGATTACAAATATGTTACAAAGATTGAACTTTAAAAAATTTTATGATATTATAAACATAAAACTTTCACTTCCAATATTTAAGTTAAATTAATTTTAAGAGGAACGAGGAGCTATGAAAAAGCTTTATAAGAAAGCCGTGCCAATTTTGCTTGCAAGCACTAAATATAGGTGCTGAAATTGTACCCCTTGGGGTGATATTAATGTTGTTGAAGTTGGAACAGTAGATATAGTAAGAATTAATAATGCTGGTGGGTTAGCTCTTATGAATTAAAAAAATAATATGAAATTTAAGGGACGCTCTCTATCCCTTTTTTATATTTTGAGGATGATACTCCCCTATACAATAATTTGAACGGCTTCAAAAATATAATGCTGTTTCTAAATTTAAAAAAAATGATATAGTAGATGAAATTTATATAATTAAAAATAAAAAAATGATTCACATAGATAGCTATGGTAAGGAAGATTTATATGACTTATATAAAAAACATATTTAAGCTAACAAAAAAAGAAATTTTTTATCAAAAATATTCTAAAAATATTTTTTTCGTTACGATGCTGCTAATATTCTTTGCAGGCACTCATTTGTTTAGTCTTTATATGAATGTGTTACATAGATATAATATGTACACTCAAAATGAGTTATCCCATATTGAGCAAGGCTTGGATATTTTAGAGCATCTTTCAATACCTCACGTAATACATGATGGATTAGGTACAGGAATTACTATAGAAAATACTTTGCATTTTGACTTTGTACAACTTTCTATAGCTCTGCAAAATATATCACCAAGAAATATAATTAGTGGATTTTTAGAGTATATTATTTTTGTTATATGTGCTATTATATTTGGAATATACGCTTCTTATATCGGAACTTTTGATTATAAGTCAAAAACTCATAAATTTTTTTCTGTTTCAAATAGTCAATGGGAAATCGCTATTTCAAAAATTCTATCTTTAATTTTTGTAATGGTCTTAACTATTTTAATTAGTATACTATTTGTTTTTGCTTCATCATTTTTATTAAGAGAGATTATAATAGAGCGATATAACCTAGAGAGATTTATTATAAATATGCTCAACTATGATAATAGCCTGTTTATACAAATTATATTTTCATTTTCTATTATAATTTTTTATATGGTTATATGCTTTTTTATTAGCTTCGTTACTAAAAACATGATATTTTCAACAATTTTTATTATATTTTTTGTTGCAGTGATACCTTTTTTAGGAGCATATGACCCAAGAAATGTTATAGCATATTTCTCACATCATATATTTAATTTTGAGTCAAGATTTGTAATGAATAATGCAATTCCTATAGATGTTACAAAAGGAATAATGTCTATTTTAGCTACTGTTTTTCTTACTATTTTAGTATCTAATATTATTATAAAAAATCGAAATAACTATATTTAGAAAAAATTAAGGCAAGTGTTCTTCACTCTGTCTTTTTTATTTTAATCAAGACAAAGTATAACATTTAATTAGTTGAAATTCTATTAGATATGTGTTATAATTGTCTAAAAGAGCAACGGAGGGCAACACTTTATGGATGGCATGATAGAAATAAAAAAACTATCTGAAATAGAAGATGATGTGAGAACTAAAATGGCAGAGGTTTTTGCAATTTCCTATTATGAAGAACTTTCTATAATTTCTAAAGACATTGAAAAACTAATAAAAATTTTTAGAGACTCTTTCACAGCAGAAACTTTCTATATAGCTTTTATGGACGGTGAATTAGCTGGCTTTTTAGGCTGTAGCGATAACATGTATAGAGCAATTAACATCTCAAAAGAAGTAATCTTAGCTGAGCTTGGAAAAATCAAAGGCTCTTTAATTTTTAAATTTTTAGACAAAGAATTTAACACACCAATCGCTTATACAGATGATATTGCTTATATAGAAGCAGTTGCAACGCACCCAGAAGCGAGAGACAAAGGCGTTGCCACTAGATTAATAGAACATGTTATGCTGAAATCTGGCTATAGTGAATTCCGTTTAACAGTTAAAGATAATAACCGAAAAGCTTTGAGCGTTTATAGGCGTATAGGCTTTGTTGAAGTGGATAGAATAAAAGCAAGCTTTTTTGAAAAAAAATATTTTAAATTTAAAATATATATGCGATATAGAGAAGAAACTGACATATTTGAAGATGATATTTTTTCTCAAATTGATATAGTGTAGTAGTGGTCGATATGAAAATGAATGAACGTGTAGCGAAAATATTAGACTATTTAGATGAATATTACCCACATGAAGATAAGTGCTATCTTAACTATACACACGATTATGAGCTTTTATTTGCAACTGTTTTAAGTGCCCAATGCACAGACGACCGTGTAAATATAGTTACTGAAAGCCTATTTAAAAAATATACGAGCTTAGAAGCTTTTGCAAATGCAAATTTAGAAGAATTTGAGCAAGATATTAAACCGACTGGTTTTTTCAGAAATAAAGCAAAAAATATAATAGCAAATGCTAGAATGTTACTTAGTGATTATGGCGGAATTATGCCCTCTGCTGTGGAAGAGCTTATAAAGCTGCCAGGGGTAGGCAGGAAGACCGCTAATGTAGTTCGGTGCCATATTTTTAAAATTCCATCTGTCGTTGTTGATACACACGTTGGAAGAATTTCAAGGAAGTTAGGAATAACTAAATTTGAAGACCCTGTGAAAGTGGAATTCGATTTAATGAAAAAGCTTCCGAAAAAAGCATGGATAAAGTATAACCACCAATTAATCGCACATGGCAGGGCTATTTGCAAAGCACCTAAGCCTAAATGTGAAAAATGTTTTATGCAAGATGTTTGTAAATATTATGAAGTTGAGAAATTAAAAAAATGATTATAGCTGCTCACGACTTGCAAGCAGTGTAAAAAAAGTTTACTAGCTATAATTATTTTTTTGTTAATATAATGCTTTATTAAAATTATATACGGAGGATATGGCCTATTATGCCAACCACAGTTCAAAATAAAATTATTATAAAAGGGGCAAAAGAAAATAACTTACAAAATGTTGATTTAGAAATGCCTAGAGACTCCTTAATAGTGTTCACGGGCGTTTCAGGAAGCGGAAAAACTTCCTTAGCTTTTGATACAATTTTTGCTGAGGGTCAAAGACGGTATATGGAAAGCCTTTCAAGCTATGCTAGGCAGTTTCTAGGGCAAATGGAAAAGCCGGATGTGGAAAGTATTTCTGGGCTTAGCCCTGCCATTTCTATTGACCAAAAAACCACTAACCAAAACCCCCGTTCCACAGTTGGCACAGTTACTGAAATATATGATTATTTAAGGCTTTTATTTGCTAGAATAGGCATACCACATTGCCCTAATTGTGGTAAAGAAATTAGAAAACAAACGATAGACGAAATAGTAGACGCTGTATTAGAATTAAAAGAGGGCACTAAGCTTCAAATTTTAGCCCCTATAGTGCGTGGGCGGCGAGGTGCACACCAAAAATTACTTCAGGATGCTAAAAAAAATGGATATATAAGAGTCCGTATAGATGGTGAAACATACGACTTAAATGATGAAATACAAATAGTAGTAAATAAAAAACACGATATAGAAATAGTAGTTGATAGATTAATAGTTAGAGAGGGTATAGGCAAAAGACTTTCAGAATCTATAGAAACTGTTTTCAAAATTTCTACAGGAATTTTAATAGTAGAAGCTAGTGAAGATGGTGAAACTAAAAACTTAATATTTAGCCAAAGCTTTTCTTGCCCCGATTGCGGAATTAATTTAGATACAATTGAGCCTAAATTATTTTCTTTTAATAGCCCAGTCGGTGCTTGCACTGAATGCACAGGGCTAGGAATGCAAAGAAAATTTGATGTTGATTTAGTAATTCCAAATAAGCGTTTGAGCCTTTTGCAAGGTGCCGTTGTAGCACCTGGGTGGAATTCTATCCCCTCTGAGGGGTCTATGAGTAATTCACTTATAAAAACACTTGCAAAAAATATGGGGTTTAACCCTGCAACTCCATTTGAAAAATTAGAAGAAGAAGCTCAAAAGACTATTTTATATGGATATGATAAATCATTACAAATTGAATATTATAAAGAGGGTGAAAAACGCTCTTATTACTATGAATTTGAAGGCATATTAGAAAACTTAGCCCGAAGATATGCAGAAACAACTTCAGAAACTATGCGTGCTGAATATGAAGACTGCATGGCTATATCAAAATGTCCCGCTTGCAAAGGAGGGCGTTTAAAGCCAGAAGTGTTAGCAATTACTGTTAATAATATGAGTATTTCAGAAGTAACCTCTTTAACTGTGAAAAACATAAGAGCTTATTTAGACAATTTAAAGTTAGAAAAAAATCATAAAAAAATATCTGAGCCTATTATAAGAGAAATTAAAGCGAGAGCAACTTTCTTAGTAGATGTTGGGCTTGATTACTTAACACTTTCAAGGCAAGCAGGAACACTTTCAGGCGGTGAAAGCCAAAGAATTAGACTTGCAACGCAAATTGGCTCTGGGCTTGTTGGCGTAGTATATATTTTAGATGAGCCTAGCATAGGGCTTCACCAAAGAGACAACGACAGATTACTGGAAACTTTAAACCACTTAAAAAACTTAGGCAACACTTTAATAGTAGTAGAGCATGATACAGACACTATGCTAGCTGCAGACTATATAGTAGATGTTGGCCCAAATGCAGGTGTAAATGGTGGTAAAATAGTTTATTCTGGCACAGTTCCCGGAATTTTAGAATGCGAGGGCTCTATAACTGGTGAATATTTAAGCGGCAAAAGAATAGTTGAAGTTCCAAACAAACGCCGAAAACCATCATCTAAATTTTTAGAAATAATAGGTGCTTCTGAAAATAATTTAAACGATGTTACTATTAAAATTCCTTTAGGCATTTTAACTTGTGTTACTGGCGTTTCAGGAAGCGGCAAAAGCTCTCTAGTAAATCAAATTTTATATAAAACACTTGCAAGAGACTTAAATAGAGCTAAGTTAAAACCAGGAAAACATAAAGAAATTTTAGGAACAGAAAATTTAGATAAAATAATAAATATAGACCAAAGCCCGATAGGAAGAACCCCCCGTTCAAACCCTGCAACTTATACAGGCATTTTTGATATAATAAGAGATGTTTTTTCTAATACACAAGAAGCAAAAATACGCGGCTATGCAAAGGGGCGTTTTAGCTTTAATGTGAAAGGCGGTCGTTGCGAAGCTTGTTCTGGAGATGGTATTTTAAAAATAGAGATGCACTTCTTGCCAGATGTATATGTGCCTTGCGAAGTGTGCAACGGAAAAAGATATAATAGAGAAACATTAGAAGTTAAATATAAAGAAAAAGATATTTCAGAAGTTTTAAACATGACTATAGATGAAGCTTTAAAATTTTTTGAAAACTTGCCTAGGTTAAAAGAGAAGCTGCAAACAGTTTCAGATGTTGGAATAGGCTATGTACGATTAGGGCAAAGCTCAACTACACTTTCAGGAGGGGAAGCCCAAAGAATAAAACTAGCGACTGAACTTTCAAAAAGAGCAACTGGAAAAACTATATATGTTTTAGACGAACCAACAACGGGGTTAAGCACTTATGATGTTCACAAGCTAACACATATTTTAAGCCGTTTGACTGACACTGGAAATACAGTAGTAGTAATTGAACACAATTTAGACGTAATCAAAACAGCAGACTATATAATAGATATGGGACCAGAGGGCGGAGACGGCGGTGGAAATGTAGTAGCCTGTGGAACACCTGAAGAAGTAGCAAAAGCAAAGGGTTCTTATACTGGCAAATATTTAAAGAAAGTGCTATGAAATTAAATAA
>JGI24697J35500_11274930_pt1 | contig 14819 bp, 8 predicted proteins | sample TergutMp193P1_FD_35500 | JGI IMG/M metagenome (IMG submission 35500) | reverse complement strand
CTTTTTAGTGTGGTTTGTAGGCATGGGGATAAATCTTCCTTATATATATATATATATATATATGTAGTATAAGATTGACTACCTCATGCCCTTACAGAAGGAAAAGTGTAACTTGACCATATGAATCTGGTGTGAGTCAATATAATTATTTAGCTTGAATATGTGAACAGTCTGTGATAGCTTAGTACAAAATTGCAAACCCTTCTGTACAGTCAAGGGTTTGCGAGTATCTTAATTGTGCCACTGGATGTAATTTTGGTACACTTCTATCCTCTACGTATCATTGCAATTTAGTTCCCTACATTTTGTTTTATTGTTTATCCTCTTGTATCCTCATATCTCCAAATTTTAATTTTGCTAAAGTTATCATAAGTAGGGCCTGACAGAACTGTGTCATCTGATGCTGAATTGACATTTCTGTTAAAGTGAATTTTGTAATGATGATATTCAGTGTGTTTGTGTTCCTGTCAGTTAGGAGTTAAACTTTTCATTTATTATTAATGCAGTACACAAGTTGTAAATTGTGGCAGCAAGTGGTTTTACTTACTGTGGTTCTATTAGAACTTTCATTTCTTTTATCCATGAGTGTAATTAACCAAGCAAGTAAGTAAGTAAGTAAGTATGCAAATAAGTAAGTAAATAACTAACTAACTACCTAATCCTTCCTAGGAAGCAAACAGATCCTCAGCTAGTCAAGAAGTTCCCCGCATTTTGTGGAACCTGAAGGTTCATTACCACATTGACAAGCACCTGCCACCTGTCTGTATCCTGAGCCAAATCAATCCAGCCCATGCCTCCCTATCCTACTTCTTGAAGATCCATTTTAATATTATCCTCCCATCCATGCCTAGGTCTTCAAAGTGGTCTCCTTTCCTCAGGTCTCCCTACCAAAACCCTATATGCACTTCTCCTGTCCCCCATACATGCCACATGCCCCATCCACCTCATTTTTCTTGATTTGATCACCCAAATTATATTTGGTGAGGAGTACAGATCATTAAGCTCCTCATTATATAGTCTTCCCCACTTCCCTGTTACCTTATTCCCGTTGATCCCAAATATCCTGTTCAGCTGTCTTTTCTCAAACACGCTCAGCCTACTTTCCTCCCCCATTGTGAACTACCAAGTTTCACATCCATACAAAACAACAGGCAAAATTATATTTCTATACATCTTAATCTTTAAATTATCGGTAGTGAACTGGAAGACAGAAATTCTGCACTGAATGATAGCAAACATTCCCTGAGTGCTGTCTTCTCTTCATATCTTTATGAATGGAATTTTGATTTGTTAGGATTGTTACCAAATATTTTAACTGTTCCACCCTTTCAAAGAATTTATTACCTTTCCATATGTTGTGATTTTGTCCTGCATGCTGGTCTTGAAAGATGACCATTTATGTAGTTTTCTCAGTATTTACTTCTGGAGCAGTTTCCATACTGGCAACTACTAAAGTGTCTGTGTTTTCCTTTATAGTATATATGCTTTCATCCAATATATTAATGTCATCAGCATGACCCAGATACTGATGTGTACCATTTAATTTCAAGCCATCCTGATTTACCCAAGAGTGTGCTTATAGATTAAATTGCGTGATTTCACCTATGAACAGAAGTTACCTGGAAGACACATTGTCTCGTTTGTATGTATGGCAAATAAGATGAGTTTTCATGTAGAACTTATATGTATCTGTATAGAAAAGTTTAGATGCCTTGCTCCAGTACTTTAATTAACTGTGATTATGAAACTGGAAAGCTTGATGTAAGTTTTTAATGGGCACCTTAAAATTATTTAATGTTGTGCAGGACAACTAAATTGACTGAATGAGATGTGAGGTTCTCTCAGTGGTCAGTACTAAGATTAGGTCTTCTGGAATATGACACCATTTAGTCTGTTACATGGGTTCCTGTGAACAGGACGTATCTTTGACACACCAGTGTAATATCCCAGAAGACTGTAATCATAACTTCCCTGAAGTTGATTTTTTTTGTGAGGTCTGTTACCTCATAAAATCTCACGATTCAGTTGATTAATATTAGTGTCAGTTCCACATCAGAAGTTTGCATGAGTGAAATATTTGTTTTATTGATGACAGGGAATTTAAGAATGTACAGTAGTGTGGTCTCTAGTGCCATTATATTTGTATCAGGTGTCATGCAAATCTGTTAGTTGGTCTAGATCTTTTTGGGTGGAGAGAGTCACATGGGCATAGCACATAACCCTGTCTTTCCTCACCAAATAATATGCTTTGTGTAGCTACCACAGTTTGATGATAGGGCTAGTGCCACACCTACCTCACAAGTTCATGCATCTGCACATTTGCTATTACTTACTGTATGAAATTAAAATCATATGATTTGGGGGTGGCCACCAGTGGTGTAATGTTTTTATTAAATCTGGCAAAATCTGTCAACAGTTCTTGAGTCAAACATGCCAGCAGCAGACAGACAGATTGACAGACATACATTATGAAAAATGGGGTAATTGTGCATAATTTTCAGTTATATTAGTGGCAGATACTGTTTGATGACTCCCCTTGGTTTGTTACCCTCTGGGTTATGAAGTAATGAAGCCTTGTAGGTGTTTTGTAGATAGAAGCAATATGTACCACCAACACATTGGTAGCTACCTACCAGAGTACATGTTGTCATACATCAGGTATCTGGTAGTGATACCATGAAGCCTCCAATAGTATAACCTCATCTGTTTTAGGCTGTTGCCCTAGCATGTGCTATGACACCTCCAGAGCAGCAGTACCCCCCTGAAGTTGTAAATGCAGCTGAGAAAATGTCACAAGATTCATTTAAGGCTTACATTGATGAACAAGCACTAATACTGAAGACAACTTACTGGTAAGTCCCAAAGCTTATGCAAGCCAGAGATCTGAACTTTTGTAAAAGTTAATCTGTTATGTACAAATTTTGATTTTCTTCATAAGTTTTTAGGGAAACTCAGACCTTGAAATTTACTTGTGGACTGTGTTACCCACTTAGGACTGCCACTTTCATTGCAAGCTAGTTTAATTTTTTCAAGAATTGTTTCAGATGAAATTTGTGAACACAGTGAAATATATTTGTGTGTTGTATGAATTCCTGTAGTACACATCTGCATCTGGCAGACTTGTCAGCAATACAGTACCCATGGTTTCCAATGCTGTGAATCAGTGGGTAGCACTCCTTTGTATTTGAGGTACCTCAGGTTCATATCAAGGCCTGGATATTGGCTGTCCTAATTGTGGTTCCTCATCCCCTTCAAGCAAATCATGGAACAGGATTAGTCTTCCTCCTGGACATGTATGGAATGTCGGCACTTTTTCTTGGTACACAGGATACTCCAGGATCAATTTTCTGTCTGAAGGTTGGTAACCTTGACTACCATGACCCTTACCTGTTTGTCAGTCAAAATCACCCTTTATTTGACACTTTAATCCTGATAGAGTCGATATATTGTAACATTTTAACCTGAATGGTACCTGAAGCACTGACCTGTAGCAGCAATGATTTTGCCCTGCATTTTACCCTGTTTCCTTTCATGACCTATGCCCTTGTTCTATAAACATGAGGTATCAAATTCTCACCGTGGTAGTATGTGATGCCACATAGTTTGGATGATAGTTACCAGTGCTATGGAGGAACATACTGCCACCAGTTTCAGGGTGGAGGAAACAAAGATACAGGCAGCAGATTTCTCTGAAGTGGGTCCTGTCTAAAAACCACATAGCGTCCATAGTGGAAGACCATAATCTTCATTTTATTATCTTGTTTTCTGAAGGTGGCATCAGCAGGTTCTTTCAAGATATTGGTGCCTATATGTCATACTGCACAGTGTCACATCTCAGAAGATTGTGATCTGAAAGTAATTGTGTTTGTTTTTATTTGTTTTAGTGAATGTCCAAATTATGACAAAATAATTCCAGTGCTGTTGGAGAAAGGAATCAGAGCCCTTCCTGATCACTGCCACATCACACCTGGAATTCCTCTGAAACCAATGTTAGCACATCCCACTAAAGGTGTGCAAGAGGTGTTACATCGATTTGAGAATCTCAAGTTTACCTGTGAGTGGAAGTATGATGGTGAACGTGCACAAGTAAGGCTAACAGTTTAAAGGTTAATTGTTTATGTTCAGCCATTTTTCAGAAGTGTTTTATTATTTATAATGCACTTCTTCGCAGCAGTTGCTGATAAGATAACGGAATTGTATTATAATGAACACATTCATGTAAAAGGAAGTCCTTGGTTCCAACAGTATGTAAGGAACTAGTGTCTTTGATTCGTGAACAAATAGACCCAATCTTTGTAACATTGTACAGTACAAATGATGGTCCGGTCATACATTATTAGAGGCATGTTAAGTTGTTCGTTCACAAGAAGCAGATGTACCTGTTCCCTGCCTGGGATAAGGCTGATTTTCTTGAGAACTGCGCTTTTCTGGGTTATTATGCAGCTTACAGGAGTATGGCCAAGAGATGGCTGAACTCAAAACCTCACTTCTGCTTAAGAAGTCTACGTACACTTGCAAAGGAGTTCTGCGGGCAACTACGTCCTGTGGGCACAAGACCGCCAATTCAAGACTCATAAAGAGGGTGTCCCCCTAAGGCCTATTGTGAGCAATATTGGAGCCCCTACCTTCAAGCTGTCCAAGTATCTGGCAGGCTTACTCAGCCACTTATAGGGTGCTCAAAGTCTTCACGTGACAAACTCCATTGAGTTTGTTCACACTTTGAGTTCCTTATGAGTCAGACCAGAGGACCTGATGGTCTGGTTTGACATTGTATCACTGTTAACCCAAGTGCCTATAGTGTAGACCCTTAACCTCTCCTGCAATTGCTTCAGCAGCCATTGATTTTGTACATAGAGGCAATGGTATGGAGTAAATATCATTTCTTTGGTTGTTTTTTGTTAGGGATATTATAAAACAGAAAACTGACAGGAAAGCTATGTTATTTGTGTGTATCTATGTATTTATGTATGTAAGACTGAATGCCTTTAAGTGGTGCTGAAGTTAGAGAGGTGTCATGATCAGCCACCTTAAACAACAGAAGTTATGCATGCAGGAATATGAAATAATGTAAAGATGTAAGGTATCTCTGCTATCCATGGGTATGGGATATGGAACATGAATCCACTTCCCCATCACCATGGGGTGTAACAAACAAATCTGAAAAATCCATGTCTGTTCTCTTCCTACTCATCCGGACACACAATACAGAAAGATAGGAAAAACTGTAATAATGTTCAGCACAAAGTATTAACTTTTGATAAAGTAAAAACTATAAAGTAGCTAGTTAGGAAATAGTAACTTATTATCTTATTGTTATTTCTTGGATACAGAATTGTTTTATGAACACAGTGTGGTTAGTTACAGAAGACTGTCACTGGACACTTTCATTAATAATGCAGTGATCATAAGTTGTTCTGAAATAATAACACTGTTATTGCCTAAGCATGCATCAGTTAAATTGCTGTCAGGTGTCACAAACCTCTGAACTTTATTCTTTGATCTAAGTAACATTTTATGTTTTATTTATATTTTTAGAGTTAGTAATGCCTTTCCCTTTTGTTATAAATGACAGATGTGAGACCTGCATTAGTACTTTATACCTTCTACCAGTTTTAACAAGTTACTTGCCTTGTGTACTGTAGCATCAGGGTAAAGAACTGTCAGGTTACGAGGACTGAAATCTTGTATGTTCCACTTTCGTGTGATGAGAGTAGCAGTACCACAATAATACACATTTCAGATACACCTTTCAGAAGATGGGGCCATCAGAATCTACAGTCGTAATCAAGAAGACAACACCAGCAAGTATCCAGACATTATTGGGCGATTTCGTAAGGCACTGGGTGAGGGTGTTACTTCATGCATACTGGACTGCGAAGCTGTGGCATGGGACAAAGAAAATCAGAAAATCTTACCATTCCAGGTCCTTAGCACACGCAAAAGAAAGGTGAGTACATTATTTTAATGCTACAGGACAGCTTAGTTTCTGAGTGAAACGAAGAGTACAAAGATGTACGCTGAAACTAGGGTACAACAGACCTTCCTTGTTCATGGGTTTACACATCGCAATTTTGCATGTTTCTGGAGGAATTATTACGGCAACCCTTATGCACTGCATTATAGGTCTCTCACTTATTTGTGGTCTTGCTTGCACAGGGTTGTGGAGTAATACACAAGAGGTCATGTGTGTCTGCTTGTTACATTCAGAGACTAGGTGTGGCCTCCAGGGCATCATTTCAATAATTTATTTTCCCAGAGCCAGGTAAATAAGCCTCTGGTAAGAGTATTTAATGTCTCCTTTCCTGAGGACATATATTACCCAGAGGGAGACAGAAGAGGGCCAAATCTGACTTTGGAATACCTGATTAGAATTTTATTGGGTTCTCTTGCACTTGGATTGTCACTATCCCAGAAGTTCTTCGAACTCTCTTGCTTGGATTGCATAACATTCTTTTTGTACTGCTACTGAGATTTTTTGTAGGACTCAGAATCAGAGGGCTCATTAGTCCTCAAAACCTTATTCAGTTAGTCTCCTCCCAGCAGAGCCTCTTGTTCCACAGTAGCTAGAAAACTTAGTGTCATCCTCACAGAGCCTTGCATGCATGGGGAAGGCTATGTAAAATGGGATGTTGTCCTGTGTCACTGAACCCTTGGTTCACCTCCACTGTGCTGCTTCTCAGAACTGACATGAGGAGGTGAATAAAGTAACTTTGCCCACTTCAGAGGACCTTGCTGCATAAATCTTCAGTGTAACCTCAATCCTCATAAGTGATAGAAGATTTTTGTCTCATTTGTTTGAAAAATTGTATTTTCTGTTCTTTTAAGTGTTCACTTTAATGTTCTATCCTGTGTCATTTTCAGGATGCAAGTGAATCTGAAATAAAAGTACAAGTTTGTGTGTTCATGTTTGACCTGTTGTATTTAAATGGAAAAGCATTTGTGAAAGAGCCTTTGATCAAAAGACGCGGCCTGCTTCGTGAAAACTTTCAAGAAGTAGAAGGAGAATTTAAGTTTGCTACAAGTAATGATACCTCAACCATGGAAGAAGTACAAATCTTCTTGGAAGAATCTGTGAAAGGTAACTTTTTCATTTCCATACAACTGCATTAGCAAAAAATATACCATTTGTATCTTCAGTTAGAAGGCTTTTGATGTCCTGTACAGCTACACTGTCAGCAACTTTGTGGCATTAAAGTTACGAGTTTGCCACCACATTATGATCATACCACCATACATCTGTGCTGTTGACATACTTACAAATCTTTTCTAGCAGTCCATGTGTAAGACAGACGACAGGAATTTTATATTTTCTCATTACAAAGTGTGATTTTTTAAAACCTTTGTGCCAGTTAGTTTGTACCTCGTGAGGGTGTGATAGAAGTTACAAAAGCTATTAAGCTACAGATCAGCACATTCACTTACATCTGATTAACTGTCCTAAAAACTGCCAGACTTAGGGAGAAAGTGTGTTGAGCTTCACATGTTTCATCATTCTCATTAAATTTTTCACTTTGCTAAACAGTCTTAAAATTTGTGGAGTATATACACTCTGTTGCCACATTTGACTGAATGGCATGGTTAGAAGTATAAGTGTGATGAGGGGAGTGACTAATATGTCATTTCAAGGGTTTAAATCTGTTGTTTGCTATTTATACTGTTTACTGTAATGTCCATTGATAATGCAATGGACAGTTGGTCATTTGTTATTATTTAAAGTTTAAATATGACATTGTTTCAAATGCTAACACAAACCTGACTACAACAGCACATGCTAGTTAACAGTCTAAGCATATTCTGCCTGCTGGAAGTAATGTTTTATTACTTATCCAGATTCAGTATCTTAGGAAAAATAATTTCTTTTGAAGCTCCAGCTGTTAGTCTCTTGGCTTTTTCCTTTTTGTAACTTTGTCTTATTCTGTTGAATTCCTTGTATGTCTTTCCTAACTCTTTTATTTGTCTGCTCTGTTGTCATTCTTGGCACCTTCCTTTCTCTTTCCCATATTAAATTGGTTTCAGTAAATAATGCTGGCCAGTTGGTGATTAATGCTATCTGTTAGGACACTGAGAGAAATTATTGTTTGCGGTGATTGCAATATATATGACCACAACATTGGCTCCGTGGTTCACATGTTACCCAAGTGCATACGGAGGTCCCGCACACATCACAATGGATTTTATGAATATTTTTGTTGTAATTTGTGGACTGGTAGGAAACTGTGAGGGCCTGATGGTGAAGACGATGGAAGAAGATGCAACTTATGAAATTGCCAAGAGATCACGAAACTGGCTGAAGCTGAAGAAGGATTACCTTGAAGGCATTGGAGATACACTGGATGTGGTGGTATTAGGTGGTTACTTGGGTCGGGGCAAGCGTACAGGGACATATGGAGGATTCTTATTGGCTTGTTATGATCGAGACAATGAAGAGTACCAAAGTCTGTGCAAGGTGAGTGGGTAAAACATTTAACACTGTAATTAAAAAATAAAGAGAAGTAAATATTGTCAGACTGAATGTTATTACACCATGGAACAGAAATATAATTTACATATTATTTTTGTAATTGATTCTGGGGCTGGTTGTTTTTTTGTTGTTGTTGTTGTTGTTGTTGTTGTTGTATTCCAGTAGTTTTGAGTGAAGAGTGGCATTAATTTTACTCAATTTGACACCATCCGTCCCACTGTGTGCAGAGAATTACATGAATAACACTGTGTATTTTATCTGGTACAACTCTTATTTATTATTATTTTCTTAAACACTACATGTTTCAGCAGCTTGATTGAAATATGTAGTGCATGGGAAAATAATAATAAATTAGAGTTGTGTCAGACGAAATACATATTGTGTTTACATAATTAATTTTAATATCTGGCCTGAGATTTTCATAGTTAATGTCTTTTCATCCATTTGCAACAGCTGTCTCTTGTGAGCTCTTTGTAATGCACCCAGCTGAGCTGTTGCCTCACCACATTTGCACATGAGGACAAACATATTCAGTTTCCAAAACACTGTGTTCTGTTTGAAATAGTGTATGATGGGAAAAGTCCAAATATGCATTAATTCTGAAAAGTCTGTGTCTCATCTGTGCAAAAAAATGGAACCCCCATATCACTGACAGCCATCATCACCCCTGTTACTCAGTATCATAATATTAAATTTTACTTTCAGATTGGCACAGGATTTAGTGATGACGATCTACAAAAACACACTACATTCTTCAAGCAACACGTGATACCACAGCCACGACCTTACTATCGATATGACAGCCAACATGAACCAGATCATTGGTTTGACGCAGTCCAGGTTTGGGAGATCAAATGTGCTGACTTGTCACTTTCACCTGTGCACCGTGCTGCTATAGGAATAGTAAGCATGATGTCTTCTTATACGTGTGTGTGTGTTTGTATATACACACACACATCTGCACTAACACTTGTTCCTCTCTCACTATATGCATTAGTAGTAATAATTGATAGTAGTTATGAATCAGAGCACAAAGTGCTGAGTCAGTATTGCAGTCTTCCCCTTTAACAAAAGAAGTTCCTAGCATACCTCTAGATAGCAGCACCACTTAGTGAATATCCTTATTCTGTAAAGTTTTGTATCTTGCTGTAATGCAGGTTAGCTACAGAACTGTTCTTAAGTTCACAGCATCCACATTCACTAAAGTTGTGATTTTAAAGTTTCAATAAAGAGCTACATTCTGTAGCAGTGAATCATAATAATGTAAACATTATGCATGAGACAAAAAAACATTGGTTTACCTCTCCCAAACACGATATTTTGTACAGAGGTCATTTTCTTAGTGCTGAATATTGTCTGTAATCGTGCTCTTCATATACTTTTAGGTGGATCCAGTGAAAGGTATATCATTACGATTTCCCCGATTTCTCAGGATCCGTGATGATAAAACAGTTGAAGATGCTACCACAGCATCACAGGTCAGTGGATTTATTTTTTAATAAATATTGAACTACGCCTTTCAATTATGTACATACACATTTTCCTGTGGTCACATATTGATGTGTGATAACCTTGGGTCTGTTATTTCCTCCACAATTTGAGTTGGCAGTTTTTATAACTTTTTATTATATTTCAACATGAGACAGTGGACAAAATTCATAAAGTAGATGATTCCAAGCAAGAGACTTTCAGAGGCTTTAATGACTGGTATTACCTAGGATTCTGTAATGATTTCTATTTAGGGAAATACACTGGTAACTGGTAAACAGACAATGTAAATGGTATCATAGTAAGAATATGTATCATTTTAATTATCAGTATGATGCACAGACTATCTTGAACATAGATAGTTGCTCTTATAACTAACAAAACTATCACTTTCTGGAAATCAAATGTTGTTCACCAAACAAGCCCTTGGACCCCAGTACTAACGAGTTAAACTCAGTCTGTTCTAACACCCGGTTACTCTTGGGATATATACATTTAAGTGTATAGTAGTCCCTATCTATTCCCAGATACTGCAAATACACATTATGAATATTTTCATCATGAAATGTGTCACATCCACCTGTTACTTCCTGTCTGTTAGGTGTAGATATCTCTTCTGCACACTATTCTAAATGTCCTTAGTCTATGAACCTCCCTTATGTGAGAGACCAAGTTTCATACCCACTACTCATTGCAGTGAGCAGAGTCCTTTTGTGAGGTGGGAGTGACACTGTTGTCACTTACGTTCCTGAAGTAATGTGTGGTAATACATCTTGAAAATATATAAGTGTACAGGACATATTTTTTGTACATTGTAAAATAATAGTGTGGTGGTGTGCAGAAATTCAGATTTGATTTCGGGTTGATATAAGTAATTTAAAGATATGAGCTGGAAACACTTGAGCTTGGCATAAGAAAATTGGTATGTTGATAAACTGTGAACATACTCGCACATTACATATGTAATGTACAACTCTTCTGAATAAGTCGGCAACTTAACAAATATAGCAGTAATGTAAAACACTGCGATTAAATGCAACCTTAATGTATACAGAATCTCTAACGGTACAGGTAAAGTTCATCCTAGAACAGGCCACGAAGGCCCAGTGGGGGAGTAGAGGTATAGCCCTACTCTTTCTTTAACCTCGGCGCTAGATAGGGGTGGGTGGTCAATGCCACGCCCCGGCTGCTCTACCCCCAGGAAAGACCTGGTACCCATTGTATGGGAGGCTGTGTGGGCCCTCAGAGCCAGTCTGGACAGGTGCAGAAAATCTTGCCCCCACCAGGATTCAATCCCCAGACCATCCAGCCTGTAGCGAGTCGCTATACCAACTGAGCTATCCCGGCTCCCAAAACAGAATCTGTATTTAAATAAATTCTTCACACAAGTAAAATAATGACAATGATAATAGTAATAAATCTGTTGGACTCAAAGTGGCTTTATGAGTTATTCTTTAAATTCCTTCTTATAAAATAGGTACAGTAATAGATTCCTTACATTCCTGTGGCAAGCATTTGTTATTCCAAATAGAAATAATAGGTGAGATGTGACATTTCCATGTTCAAGATACAAGAGTTTTACCCTGAAGATAAGGTGGAACATTTCCCTAAAAGCTCAGTACCTATCTACGAAATTATACGGCATCACATCCCAGACGACAGTAACTGTCACAGAATTAATTTGTGCTGTCTGAACATAATGTTATACCTGCTACTTGGATCACTGCTACCATGATTTAATTGGCAGTTTATACCCTTTTTTTCTTTTAATTTGTTTACACATTAGACTCAGATACTAATGGCTCAGCTGTATGTATTTATGTCTACGTAACGCCATTAACCCATATGCTTTCAAAAACTGCCAGAAGTAATTTTCTGTATATTGAAAATAAAGTACAACTGCAAGCAGGTCACTGTTCTCATCCTTTACACAGTTAGTTACAAATTAGTAGCCTTTCTTGAATACATTAATGCTCTATGTGTGGCTCTAATGTTTTTATTCTTTTTCCTTTGTGGGCATTATATTCAGATCATTTAGATGATGTAACAGCACTGATCTACAACAATCCTTAGCATTAATTTCAGTCATATTGTGTGTTCAGGTGGCTGAACTGTATGGAAGCCAAGAGCAGATAAAAAACCAGCAGGGTGCCAGCAAAGTTACTGAAGAGGACTTCTATTAGGGGGACTGCACACCTTCTGATTTTGCTCTTCAGTATGTACAAGTTTCTGCGTATTAAACAGTACAATTTTTAATAAAGAAGTAGACACATATTTTTGGGGTTTCCGACATCATGAAAATAGCTAATCTCATGTGATGGAAGGAAAAATTTGTGCATTTTCCTCCATATCTTCGTGTCTCATAGATACCAATACATTGAGCCTGTGGGGAAATAGCTTTTCCAACTGAATGGGCTTATGCAAAATTACATAATTGAACTATTGTTCTTCTTATAAGACTTTGTATTGAATAACTCCATAAAGCAGAGGCGTTCTGCAAAACCTGTTATTTCCACAGCTAATCAAGAAATTCCTTGGATTTTACAGAACATGAAGGTTCGTTACCTTGTTTTCACGAGCCCACCACTTGTCCCAGTACCGAATCAAATTAATTCAGTGACCAAAGAAACTGTTTCAGCACAAGTAAATACTATTATCTAATCAGTATCAAACTAATTGCTAAAATAATTAGTGACATGAGTAAACACTTAAAGGACCTACGTGCAGAATCAAGATGACTTTGATGCTACAAACAGTGTGATTTCAGTATGTGATATCACCATCAGATATTATGGTTGTGCTGTAATGGTTTCAAATGTGGAAAAGTTAATTGCAACTTCAGTCAAAGCCACACTAAATAAGGATGATAATTCTGGAAAGTTGAAAATTGGGTGAAAGCAGCATTCCATTTTGTACAGAAACAATAAAATTTCCAACAGAACAAAGAAAGTAAACCAAGAAGAAAGGTGTGTTGCATTATGTAGCTAAAATATGATGGTGAAGAGTTTTAGCTCTATTCTGCTGAGAGATGGATGATAGCCTTTGCCGATAAAGGCTGCAGTAACATTTTCCTAGCAGGTGGATTGAAGTCGGAGTATGTGGTTGAACTGGAAGACAGAATAACCAGTGCTTTCTGAACAAACATGCTGTAAGTCATCTATTAAGAAGGTGTGTTTAAAATATGGGAGTGAATGTGGAGATTTGAATTCATTGACATGCATCTTACTCAATACTCTGATGTTGGCAATTTGTTACAAAAATATAAACTGATTTACAAGCATTTGATTGGAATTTATTTATAATTCACCCTGTGCAATGTAAGAATGTTTTTTTTTAACCTGTGAAACCATTTGTTTGGAAAGGAAACTGCCCAAATGGCACCTTGACATCATATCTTCCACTATAAAGAAACTGATAATTCCAACATATTGCATCTTCATTTATTCATAAAATATTCGGACTTTGTCATTACAACCTAATACTGGAATATTTTACCTGTAATTCATATTGCCATGCTACTAATATGACTATTACCAAAGATCTGTATTTTATTATGAGTCTGGGTTCAATGAGGTGTTGACATACAATTGCCATAATAGTGCAGCAGAAGCAGCTGATTATTTGCTGCAGTTTCCCAGTACACTGTGACTCACATCTATTGAAAGTAATCATGACCACCAATCTTAGGATTCTCTGCAGGCCTAATGTCTTGAATAAAAATGGATGTTCTAATTCAAACTAGTTTCCAAATTTGTTCCTCATCTCAAATGTAACATTTTTCAAGCCATTATTCAGTGACACTTCCACATATTATCTTTGTTGTCCAAAGCTGTATGCGTACATTGAAATATTAATGTAATGTAAGTATATTATGTAGAATCCTTGCCATCTTCAACAGTTATAGTGTTATATGTTTGAGGTCATGTGAGATCAGGGTTGCCAATACATCATCAAAGATAACATGACCAACTGAGGAATACATAACCCATTGTTATGTTTTCAGGTATGACATGAGAAGAAGAAATAATCCTTGGACTTTTATTATAGTAACAAACTTAGGATTTGAGATTTCATTCTACTGACAAGCAAGTTAAAATAACAAAAAAACAGATTCTAATCCATGGACATTAGGATGAGTTGTCAGTTTAATAACAATATATGTTTCATGTTTCATTTTGTAGACAGAAACTGGACTTTATGGCAAATACTCATAGCACCAAGGTTTTTTAGTTGATAATATGGTGGTGTTTCGGTTTTTTAGTTGAGGCTTTTTAAGCTTCATTTTATTGATATGCTTATGAAGGTTACATTCATAGACTATTTTTATGATGATTGTGAAGCAGCTGCAGGTCACTAATATGCCAAGCACAAGTCACTAAAATTACAGAGTAATAAAAGAAATGTATAATTTAAACTATCTGTTGTCATGAATGGCACAATTGCCATCATGGCCAACATGCTAAACTAATATTCAAATCCTTACAGTACTAACAGATACACATTTCTACTGTTACGTATTTTACTCGTAGTTAGCTCCTACATGTTTTGGCTTAAAAGCCATTGTGCAGGAGCTAACTAGGAGTGAAATACATAATAGTATAAAAGTGCATTTTTTTGTACTGTAAGGATTTGTAAATCACTTACAATGCGTGGAATGAACAATATGAAATTGCTGAACTAAATGTGGAGATAAAGTATTGAACTTTTCTCTTCCTCCATTTTCTGTTACTAGCCATCTGCACAACTAGAAGTTTATTTAACTATGTGGTTGTTTTATTACATAACTCTACTTAGATTAAAAAGTAAAGGTATGCCTCTCTATACCATGAAGGCATATGGGGGGGGGGGGGGAGCTATATCTCCACTCATT
>JGI24697J35500_11274932_pt1 | contig 15068 bp, 17 predicted proteins | sample TergutMp193P1_FD_35500 | JGI IMG/M metagenome (IMG submission 35500) | reverse complement strand
ATAGATTGAGAGTTTAGGCTAACCTTGTAAATACGGGATATAATTCTAAAGCAGTCTTTTAACTCTATGGGGAGGGGAGCAAAATCTGGGATTCGGCCTTGCTGGCGTTAGCGTCAGCTCGGCTTCACCCTCCCTTATAAGATATCTTAGCTCTAATATCTCATATTATAAAGATACAAGTGTCAAGCACTGGGATGACACCATTTTTTGTCTCTTAAATTGCAACATTCATGTAACCTAAATTTTCCTAGCTATCAATATTTAAGAAATCTACTAAGCGAAGAAAAAAGGCAAAAAAGCCCCGTGTGGCAAGTTTTGACTCTCTAATACTTTAAATTGGCGCTATAATAATTTGCTGACGCTTAGTTTAAGCGCGATTTGGCTGAATGTAGAAAAAATTTAAAAGACATGCAGCCGCTATAATTTGATACAATCCGCCAAAAAATACTCTGAGTTTTTTACTGAATTTTGTCATTGAACCTGCAAGTCAAAAACAAGTTTTGAGTTAGAAATACCCTTAGTGCTATAATAATAAGATTGTTAAAATTTGTCAAGTAATTCTTCATTTCTATTGGGTATATGCCTGGCGCGCTGCTAAAAATTGGTTTGATATGGTTATGCAAAAAGTCTAACGACAACTTAAAACTTAGCAAAGGAAAAGCTTTGTGCTAGGGAAGTGTTTTAAGTATAATGTGGATAGTATTACAACACTTAAATGAATCACATTGTTAATGCGTACAACAGATTTGAAACTCCTATAATCAGAGGAGAAGGGGTATACCTTTTTGATAAAGATGGTAAAAAATATTTAGACTTTGCTGCGGGCATTTCTACAACCTCTTTAGGGCATTGTCATCCATATATTACAGATAAGCTGAAAGAGCAATCGGATTTATTATGGCACTGCTCTAATATTTTTACTATCCCTCAGCAGGAAAGGCTTGCCGAGCGTTTAACAACACTTACTTTTGCAGGTAAAGTTTTTTTCTGTTCAAGCGGACTTGAAGCAACAGAAGCTGCAATTAAATTTATTCGCCGTTATTTTTATTCAAAAAGGCAAGAAAAGCGCAACCGCATTATTACAATAGAAGGAGGGTTTCATGGCCGCAGTATTGCTGCAATTTCCGCTGGAGGAAATGAAAAATCACGTGAAGGCTTTGCCCCACTCCTTTCTGGATTTGATAGAGTGCCGAGAAATGACATCAGAGCGCTAGAGGAGAAAATCAGCGATGAAACAGCTGCTGTATTTTTAGAGCCCATACAAAGCGAGGGTGGAGTGTATACACTGGATGTAGAATACCTTCAAAAAGTAAGAGAAGTAACAAAATCTCAGAAAATGATCCTATGCTTTGATGAAGTGCAATGCGGGTATGGGCGTGTTGGTTCCTTATTTCATTATCAAAATATAGGAATCGAACCTGACGTTTTAACTTGTGCGAAGGCTATGGGTAATGGATTTCCCTTAGCTGCATGTTTGGTAAGAGATTATATAGCGAAAGCGATTACTCCAGGAACTCACGGATCAACCTATGGCGGTAATCCGCTTGCCGTGACTGTTGGTAACGCAGTGCTCGATATAGTGCTGAAAGAAGGCTTTTTTGACCATGTTAGAAGGGTTAGTAAATATCTAAAAGAAAAACTGCTACTGTTAGCTGAAGAATTTCCAAGAATAATCTCAGAAATTCGTGGGGAGGGTTTGTTAATAGGAATAGAGCTTAAAGCTCCTTTGGCTGACAAAATTATTAGCCAATCCCTTGACAAAGGCTTGATAATGACTAAAGTTTTAAATAATAGAGTAGTGAGAATAACACCTCCACTTATTGTTCAGGATAAGCATGTGGATGCAGCATGTGATACACTCTATAATTCATTTTTTGAGATTAAAGGTTTATAAATATTTTAGAAAAATATAAAGTCCAGCTATACAAAATTTCAAACTTGCGAATGCTTCTTATAACATGTAAGATTAACTCTGTTTTTTGTCACAATAACATCATACTTTAATGGATTGGTTATTGGTTTCAATATTATCGATAATTCTTGTTTTATTGATTCTATCGTTTTTATTTTCAGGGGCAGAAATAGGTCTAACCTCAATCAGCCGCTCTCGCGTTAATAAGCTAAAGCTAGAGGGTAACAAAAGGGCCGAGATAATGGATCGCTTGTTAAATGAAAAAGAATTAACAATAGGAACAATGTTGCTCGGCAATACGATTATTAACATTGCTTGCTCCGCTTTATTCACAGCAATATTTATAAACTTCTTTGGAAGTGAAGGCATCTTTCTATCAACAATTGTAATGACATTTTGTATTTTGCTGTTCTGCGAGGTGTTACCAAAAACTTACGCCATGCAAAATCCTGAAAAATTTACATTATTTTCCACTTATTTTGTACTGTTTTTTGTCAAGATTTTTTCTCCATTGACATTAGGCTTTCAGCTCATTGTCAATCTTATTCTAAAGTTATGTGGGCTTCATAAGAACAGGGAAGTAATATCTGCAGCGGATGCAATGCGTAATATGATTACTCTTCATCGCAGTGAAGGAACTATGTTACAACAGGATTTGGATATGCTAAGTAGCATACTTGATTTAGCTGAGACAGAGATATCGGAAATTATGACCCATAGGAGAAACCTATTTTCTCTTGATATAGGTCGAGATAAAGAAGAATTAATAAAAGAAATTTTAACCAGCAGTCACAGTAGAGTGCCTTTATGGCAAAAAGAACCAGATAACATTGTCGGAGTAGTTCACGTAAAGAATCTGATAAACGCTTTTCGTGAAAAGGATAATAAAATAGAGGAGGTTGACATTGCCCAAATTATGTCAAAACCTTGTTTCTTACCAGAAAGTACACCACTTAGTGTTCAACTACATAACTTCCGTCAAAACAGAAAACATCTTGCATTTGTTTTTGATGAATATGGAGCACTGTAGGGAATTGTAACACTTGAGGATGTATTGGAAGAAATAGTTGGAGAAATTTCCGATGAGCATGATTTAATCACGGAGAATTTTATAAAGGAAATATCTGACAATGTGTATCATATCGAAGGGAAATCAACTATTAGGGACATTAACAGACAGTTACACTGGAATCTTCCTGATGAAGAAGCTACAACTCTAGCAGGTATGATTGTGAATGAGATAGAGCGTATTCCTGACGAAGGCGAAGAATTTTCCATGTATGGGTTTCACTTTAAGATTTTGAAAAAAGATAAAAATATTATTACTGTTATTGAAGTACAAGTAAAAACTGATAATACTATAACAGCAATTAATTAGTTGGGTTTTATGGAAGACACAGTAAAAATAACAGCTGATGAGTTAAAAGGTTATATAGAAAGAATCGAAAAACTTGAGCAAGAAAAGAAGGATGTGCAAGATCACATTCGTGATGTATATGCAAAAGCTGCAGATGAAGGTTGGGATACGAAAGTGATGAAACAGATTGTCAGGCTAAGAAAGATGGATGATGATGACAGAGAAGAACAAGAAATATTACTTGATACTTATAAACGTGCATTGGGAATAAGTTATGAAGAAGAGTCAAGTGAATAGCAGAATTATAATTGGAATAAGTGGAGCATCTGGTTCTATTTATGGTGTACGTATTTTAGAAGCACTAAGAAATGTTAACAAATCTCTTGTGCAATCCTCTGTTGTCTCTATGCTTTCTCCTGTACCTTTTTCTGTCATCCAAGTAGCTGACACTGGGATCCAGGGAAAAAGAAACATAGATTCCAGCGTCACGCGCTGGAATGACACCAAATTAGGTTATGAAACTCATTTAGTAATAAGTCGTGCTGGGAAAACCACTCTGGCTCATGAAGTTGCAGAAAGACTTGAAGACATCACATCACTTGCAGATTTTTACTATTCTGAAGAAAAAATAGGAGAAAAAATAGCAAGTGGCTCATTTGAAACTTTAGGGATGATTATCGCTACATGTTCTATAAAAACAATGTCTGAAATTGCGTCAGGCGTTACTTCCAACCTGTTAACGAGAGCTGCAGATGTAACACTAAAAGAAAGAAGGAAATTAGTTCTTATGGTGCGAGAGTCGCCACTGCATCTTGGTCATTTACGAAATATGTTAAAATTGACGGAGATGGGAACAATCATTGCTCCACCAATGCCAGCTTTTTACATTAAACCAAAATCTTTGGAAGGTATTATAAATCGTTCTATTGACAAAGTATTAAGTTTATTTGATATAAAATTACCTGGCTTCAAAGAATGGCAGGGAGTATAGCAAATGGCAATTATCATTGACGGCAAGAAAATAGCAAGTGATTTGTGCGAAAAGTTATCACAAAAAATTGATGTTTTAAAGAAAAAGCACAATATTTTTCCTTGTCTTAAAGTAATTCTTGTGGGTAGCAACCCAGCAAGTCAAGTCTATGTCCATAATAAACAAAAAAAAGCAGAATCAATAGGCATAAGTTCTGAGACTATTGTTTTGCCTGATAATATTTCAGAAGATGAATTAATTGCAAAAATTAATGAATTAAATAAAGATCCATCTGTGCATGGCATTTTAGTACAATTGCCTTTACCAAATCACGTTAGTGCAAGCAGAGTAATTAACACAGTAAGCGTTGAAAAAGACGTAGATGGCTTTCATAATGAAAACGTTGGCCGATTAGTTAAAGGTGAAAAAAATTGCCTTATACCTTGTACTCCTAAAGGTTCTTTGCATTTAATTAAATTAGTTGAAAATAATCTTTCAGGTAAAAACGCAGTTGTGATCGGCAGATCAAACATCGTAGGTAAACCGACGTTTCACCTATTGCTGCAAGAAAACTGTACTGTTACCATTTTGCACTCACAAAGTAGGGATTCAGCTGAATATTGCTCTAAAGCAGATATAGTAGTTGCAGCGGTTGGAAAGCCAAATTTTGTCCAAAAAGACTGGATAAAGAAAGGCGCAATAGTGATTGACGTTGGCATAAATAGTGTAAATGTAGGAGGGCAAACAAAGCTCTTAGGTGATGTTGACTTTGATGGGGTGAAAGAAAAAGTCAAAGCTATTACGCCAGTGCCTGGGGGCGTTGGTCCAATGACCATTGCATTCTTGATGGTAAACACTGTTATTGCTGCTTGTCTGCAAGAGAAAGTTGATACTTCTGATTTCATGAACCAAGGTCTATAGTTGCAGTAAGGTAGGATGAAAGGTACGAAAATGGCAGGGCTGAAAGGATGGCTAACAACAATTTTTCTTTTGCTATACTCAACCATAGCTTTCTGTGGTGGTTGTAATTTTAATTTACCATACTGCGGGCTCAGTTGTAATTTAGATCTATCGTACAGAAGTTTAAGTAACATAAAAAAATTGTTAAGTAACAGTGATAAATTTGTTGCGCTTACATTTGATGATGGACCATCTAACAATAGAGTAAACGATATTATCAATGTTTTAGAAAGCTATAAAGCAAAAGCGACATTTTTTCTTCTTGGTGAACGTATAAATAAAAAAACGTCCGAGATAGTAAAGAAAATCTATAATGCAGGTCATGAGCTGGGAAATCATTCCTGGTCACATAGAAAGTTGACATCGCTTTCAAGTGAAGAACAATTGCAAGAGCTGGAGAAGACAAGTACGGCAATTAAAAATGCAACAGAACAAGATGTAAAATGGTTTCGCCCGCCATATGGATGTCATGATGATAATTTGATTGAAAACACCAATCGATTGAATATGTATTCGATATTGTGGACAGTTGACTCTCTAGATTGGCAAGGTGATAAACCAGAGATCTTAGTTGAAAGAGTTACAAGCAACGTACACAGTGGAGCAATCATACTGTTCCATGACCATGACAACAAATCGAATACAGTTGAGGCTTTACCTCAAATTATTAAGATACTAAAAAAGTTAGGTTACGAGCTTGTTACCTTAAGTGAGTGGGAGGAAAGGGTTTGTAGTGTAGTTCAAACTGAAAGTATATCAAGAGGAGAAGAAATGCATAATTTAGATTTACCAAAATATATTTGTAATTAGATCAGTATATGAATGTTAAAATATGATACAGTCCTAACTCCAAACACAGTATCATTCCTCTGTTTATACCAATCTCCACTACACAGAAGGCGGATAGACGACAGTAGAGAAAAGCTACCCAATAGAAACAGAAAAAACTACTTGACAAATTCCGCCATCTCCATTATCATGATGTTTATAACAATGTTACAAAAAATAATATCATAGAATTCAATAGGATAATCCCTAGAGAATTACTCATTTACAAAAGGCCAAATCGTGTTAATGCTGTTTGAATGAGCTGATATATAAACAAGTTTCTGCAAGAAAAATATTTCAAATAGCAAGGATTGAAAGCGAGTACCAGTTTATGGAGTGTGCAACTGAAACGGTTTGTCACTTCAACTACCACAACTAAATCAACAAATCTTAATAGTGGAAAAACGTTATGAAAACACCGAAGAAAATATGGAAAAGTATTGCTAAAAAATTTAAAAATTGGAAGGGTTCAAAAGAAACTGCTATACAAAAGCCAAGTGTTTCCAGCAGTGCAGATTCAGAGGAAGCCAAAAAACCTTTAGAAATAACCATAGAGCAGAGTACAACTATACCGGCTGAAGAATATAGTAAGGAAGTGCATGAAAAACCTGTAATTGATAACTGACACTAAATCATGTAATATAAATAGTGAAACACATCAACCTATACGTGAAAGCAGCGAAGAAACACAAAATGATTCAATAGAAACTAGTGTAGAGCCAACTTCTGTTGATAGAGAAACTAATGAGCAAGAGCCAAACGTCTCTGACATCCCCTCTCCCGCTGAACCGTGTTTTGATAGTGAAGGAAACTCCGTAGATAAAAAACCTTCAACACGGCAAAGACAGGCAATTGTAGCAGGTATTGTCGGTATAGCGTTATTGGTCAGTAGCGTTGTATTCTATATCCTGAAAATGTACGTTATAGCGGTGATTGGTGGAATAGTTGGATTAGCATGTATGAGTTTTGCATTGTATAATGTGCTAAAGCCAAATACGAAAGTAGAAAATGTGGAACCTATCACCGATCTTAACTTTGAAGCTAATATATTTACTACTATTAATAATAAATAAATATTTAAAAAAATTTCTTGACTTTCACCAAAAGACGTGGCTTTATGCTAATACTACTAAGAAAACAGTAGTAGATATTAAAAAGAATTCAGTCTTTAACAAATGGGGATTTGTATTAATAATAGTAGCAATAACAATAAACGTAAAAAATTAGAACCAAGAAACATACTAACACGGCTTCTATTGAGGACCCCTGAGCAGCTGAAACTATATTGCGAACTACTTGATAATGAGAAGAAGCAAGATCTTTATCAAAAGGCGCTGAAGGAAATGCGTAGAAACCAGGAAATCAATCAGTTGAAGAAACTGAACGAAATAGCTGTTATTATAGAAGAGGCCATTGAAGGGAGAAGAGTCTAACTGGCTTGCAAAACTTTAAAGCTAATGGTATGCTTGAAAGACCACGAGTGTCAATCTTTAGAAAAATCTCTAACTTAACCTCTAACCCTTCTTAACGTGTTAACGTGGGCTTTTGCTTGTTCAACCATTTTCTGCCGCTCCGCTGCCTAGTATGCACGTTTTTAGATTTTTCAGTTGTGCTCTCTTATCAAGTTTTGGCCATAAATGATAAAAATGATGAACTGGACCAATTCCTTTACCAACATGTTGATTTTTGGCAGCTTCTAGAGCCCTATCCAAGTATCTTTTTGCTACTTCACAACTGTCGAAAAGATCTAATCCGAGAGCTAGACAAGAAGCAATTGCAGCAGATAATGTACACCCAGTGCCATGAGTATTTCTAGTTTTAATTCTCGGGGAACTAAACCATTTATAATCGTTGTTAGCTGCAATAAGTAAGTCACATGACTCATTACTATTCTCTAAATGTCCACCCTTTAGCAATACAGACTGTGGGCCAAGCTTTAGTAACTCTCTTGCAACAGTGAACATCTCCTCCTTAGTACTAGACCTTATATCTGTTAATTTTTCAGCCTCTAGTAGATTGGGGGTAATTACTGTACTTATTGGGATAATCCTTTCCTTAATCAATTTAACTGCTTCAGGGAGTAGAAGATGGTCACCACTTTTAGCTGCCATAACTGGATCAACTATAATTGGTATTTTGGCAGCATACTTCAAGATGAATTCTGAAACTAACTTTACAATTTCAGAACTAAATAGCATCCCTATTTTTATAGCATCTGGTGCTATATCCTCAAAAATAGCTTCTAATTGGTCCTTAATTGATTCTAATGGTAATGGATAGCACTTTTTTATTCCCATAGTATTTTGTACTGGTAGAGCAGTTAATACTGTCATACCATAACAACCAAGGGCTGAAAATACCTTAAGATCTGCTTGAATACCAGCACCACCTGAGCCATCAAAGCCAGCAATTGAAAGAACTTTGTACTTCATAACTCTTTTGAAATCAGATTTTGCCTCACAGCAACTCCTGTACCTCAGTGTAAGACAGCTACATTTATTGTAATAAAAATATTTTTTAGAGAAAAGAAGGATTTTTTTGCTAGACAAACAAAACAATCTGTTATATATAATCTATCATAATAGTTAATAGGTATTTTTCTTGGGGTGCCTTTTAGGCTGAGATGGTTATAAATCAAACTCATAGAACTTCAACCAATTAGTATTGGCGTAAGAAAGAAAAATATTTGCTACTCTATGTTGCGCTTTCTACTATATCATTAACTATTCAGGTTATATATATGGAGTATAAAATGAGTAGAAACAAAGAGGTACTATCAGAAACTACTAATGTCCATCCTCTACCAAATTCTAGGAAGATATATGTAAGTGGTAAAAATTTTTCAGGCATACGTGTTCCCATGCAAGAAATTTCCTTGACAGACGGAACTCTTTTTACGGTTTATGACACATCAGGTCCTCATACTGATCCTCAAGTTAAAGTTAATGTTCATCATGGGTTGCCTGATGTACGTGGTACATGGATTGAAATGCGCGATGATACAGTTACATACGAGGGCAGAGTAGTCAAGCCAGAAGATAATAGCAGCAGTAGAAAAAAGGATAATAGGTTTAACGATTCTTCACGTAAACTTAGAAAAGCTAAATCAGATGCACCAGTGACTCAACTGCACTATGCACGTAAGGGAATTATTACTCCTGAGATGGAATTTGCTGCTATTCGAGAGAATCAATGCCGGGAAGCTCTTATGGGAAATTTTGGAGAAGGTGCTTACAGTAGAGCAATTGCTAACAGTAAACTTCCCAAAGTTATAACACCTGAATTTGTCCGTGATGAAATAGCACAAGGAAGAGCAATAATACCAGCTAATGTTAACCATGTAGAGCTAGAGCCTATGGTTATTGGGCGTAACTTTCTAGTTAAAATAAACGCAAATATAGGTAATTCTGCAGTCACATCTTCTATTGCTGAAGAAGTGGAAAAATTAATATGGGCAACTCGTTGGGGAGCAGATACTGTAATGGATCTCTCTACTGGAAAAGATATTCATACAACTAGAGAGTATATCATCAGAAATTCACCGGTTCCTATAGGTACAGTACCAATTTATCAAGCTTTAGAGAAAGTCGGAGGGGTTGCCAAGGATTTAAGCTGGGAAGTTTTTAGAGATACATTAATTGAGCAGGCAGAGCAAGGAGTAGACTATTTTACTATTCATGCTGGAGTTTTGCTTAGATATATCCCACTTACTGCTAATAGAGTTACAGGTATTGTCTCTCGAGGTGGCTCTATTATGGCTCAGTGGTGCATTTCTCATCATAAAGAAAGTTTCCTTTGCACGCACTTTAGGGAAATTTGTGAAATCATGAAAGCTTACGATATAAGCTTTTCTTTAGGTGACGGGCTACGTCCAGGATCATTGGCTGACGCTAATGATGATGCTCAGTTTGCTGAATTAGAGACTTTAGGTGAATTGACCAGGATTGCTTGGGAACATGATGTGCAGGTGATGATTGAGGGTCCGGGACATATACCTATGAATTTAATTCAAGAGAACATGGATAAGCAACTTTTTTATTGCCACGAAGCCCCTTTTTACACTTTAGGTCCGTTGACTACTGATATTGCACCTGGCTACGATCATATCACTAGCGCCATTAGTGCTGCAATGATTGCCTGGTATGGTTGCGCCTTGCTATGCTATGTTACTCCTAAAGAGCATTTAGGACTACCAAATAAAGATGATGTAAAAGCTGGAATAATTGCTTACAAAATTGCTGCTCATGCAGCTGACGTAGCAAAAGGGCACCCAGCTGCAAGAATTCATGATGACATTTTATCTCAAACTAGGTTTTCCTTTCGTTGGGAAGATCAATTTAATCTGGCGTTGGATTCAGATACACCTAGAAGTTACCATGATGAAACACGTCCTAAACAAGCAGCGAAAGTGGCACATTTTTGTTCAATGTGTGGCCCTAAGTTTTGTTCAATGAAAATTAGCCAAAAAGTGAGAGAATATGCATCTGCAAATCAGCTTAGCCTTGAAAAGGCAATCGAGCAAGAAATGGCGGAGAAATCTCATGAATTCCGTGAACGTGGATCTCAATTTTATATATCGGAGAAGAGACATTGAGGTCAGTTGGTATTGCTGGAGCTGGTATTATAGGAAGGCTGGTAGCTTTAAATTTGTTACAGAATGGTTGGCATGTTACTTTATTTGATGTTGATAACCAAGAAGGCAAAGCAAGTTGTAGTTATGCAGCTGCGGGCATGTTGTCTCCTTTTTTTGAGCTTGAGAAAACAGAGAGCATTGTACATAACCTAGGAGTTAAGTCGATAAATCTGTGGGACAGTATTTTATCTATGTTAAATCAGCCTGTTTATTTTCAAAATGAAGGCAGTTTGGTATTAGCTCATGCTCAGGATATTGATGAACTCGCTCGCATCAAAGGCAGCGTTGAGATGAAACTACGCAGTAATTTAGGAATCAAGGTTCTTACACCTGAGGAAATCTCAAAATTAGAGCCTGCATTATCCCATTGGGTTAGCACAAGTCTTTATTTTGATTCTGAAGGGCAAATTGATAATCGTATGTTACTTACAGCACTTCAATCTACATTGTTAGAAAAAGGTATTGCCTGGAAAAGTGAAACTTGTATACAACGCGTTGAGTCTGGAAAGATAATATCTTCGTTTGAAACATATAACTTTGACGTAGTGTGTGACTGTCGTGGACTGGGTGCTCGAGACCTATGCCCTGATTTACGTGGAGTGCGAGGTGAGCTTATTCATTTACATGCACCTGAAGTAGAGATTATCAGGCCAGTTCGTTTAATTCATCCAAGATATCGTCTTTATATTGCTCCGCGCCCAAATAACGTTTATATTATTGGCGCAAGCGAGATTGAAAGCGAAGAACTAAGTCAAATTTCAGTACGTACTACCTTAGAGTTACTTTCAGCAGCTTATAGTGTTCACCCAAGGTTTGCAGAGGCAAGAATAACTGGCTCATCGGTTAATTGTCGTCCGGCATTTCCTGATAATCTTCCAAGGATTTCTTACAGAGAAGGTTTGCTGAGCATAAATGGCTTACACCGGCATGGCTTTTTACTAGCTCCAGTATTGGCAGAAGAAGCAGTATCAATTATTGAAAATGGCATTAAATCTATTCTTTATCCAGAAATATTACGAGGGTTTTCAGATGATATGTATAAAGTTCAATGGTAAAGAAAAATCAGTACCAATAAACACCACCCTTAAAGATTTCCTGCTTGGGGTTAAAGAGGAGCCCTTTGCTGTTGCTATTAATAAAGAGTTTGTTCCTCAAGCACATTATAAAAGTACTATTCTTAGAAATGGAGACGAATTGGAGCTGGTTACGCCTATGCAAGGAGGTTAAAATATGAAGTGGCAAATAGGAAATCAAGTACTAAAAAGTAGGCTATTTTTAGGTACAGCATTATATCCATCTCCATCTATTATGCAGGAAGCTATAAAAGCTTCTGAGTGTCAAGTTATAACTGTTTCTTTGAGAAGACAGGCACCAGATAAACAAGGGGAAAAGCTTTTTGGTATTATAAAAGAGTTGGAATGCCATATATTACCTAATACTGCTGGGTGTAGATTAGCAGAGGAAGCGATAACTGTTGCTGAGATGTCGCGAGAGATTTTTTGCACAAACTGGATCAAATTGGAAGTTATAGGTGATGAGTATAATTTACAACCGCACCCTTTTGAATTAGTAAAAGCAGCTCAAGAGCTTGTAAAACGTGGTTTTGTAGTTTTTCCATACTGCACCGATGATTTAATAGTATGTCAAAAACTAATTGAGGTAGGTTGCCAAGTATTAATGCCGTGGGGTGCTCCTATTGGTTCAGGACAAGGTCTACTTAATCCCTTTGCACTCAGGATATTGAGGAAACGTTTGCCTAATACAATACTAATGATCGATGCTGGTATTGGTATTCCTTCCCACGCAATACAAGCTATGGAACTAGGGTATGATGGAGTACTACTTAATAGTGCAATCGCACTTGCACTAGATCCTATAGAAATGGCAAAGGCGTTTAGTTTGGCGGTACAAGCAGGTCGACAAGCCTTTAAAGCTGGAGTTATGCCTAAAAGAAATATAGCCAATCCAAGTACACCGTCAATTGATACGCCATTTTGGAAACAAGGAGCGATAAGATGAAAAAATCTGTTGTGTGGGAATTAAATTCAGGAGGAACGGTGTGCAAAATAATATAAAAGTCTTTGAAACTTTTAGGGTTCAACTGCTATAACAACACAGAATAGCCATGAAACGTCAAATACAATATCTGTCCAAGAAATATGATCACTAAGTATCCAATCTCACCTGAGGATTTACCCTGGATAGCACAAGAAGGAGTTAGCTTTCCTAAGTGTGATCTAGAGGCATTAGCTTTCTATCCCATAGTAAATTCTAATTATTGGTTAGAAAAGCTTCTTGCTGTAGGTGTTAAAACTGTCCAACTACGAATCAAGAACCTTCAAGGAAAAGAGCTCGAGGATGAAATAAAAACGGGGATTGAGATTGCTGAAAGATACAAAGCTAAGCTATTTATCAATGATCACTGGAAATTAGCTATACGATATAATGCATACGGCATACATCTAGGACAAGAAGACTTAGTAAATGCCGATTGTAAAGCTATTGCACAAGCTGGAATTAGGTTAGGGATAAGCACTCATAGCTATTATGAACTGGCAAGAGTTTATGTCTTAAGACTTTCTTATATAGCTTGCGGTCCGATTTTTCCAACTACTTCTAAACAGATGCCTTTTGCTCCACAAGGGATCTCTAATCTGAAGCGCTGGCGTAAACTTTTGAAATGTCCTTTGGTAGCAATTGGAGGAATTTCCATTGACAACTTACCATCCGTATTAGCATGTAAAGTAGATGGAGTTGCTGTTATTTCTGCCGTACTCAATAGTCCTAATCTAGAACAAGCTGCTTTAGAATTCTTAAAAGCCTGCAAAAAAGCATTTTTATTAAGACAAGAATCACACAGTCAATTTTCAAATGAAGAATTGCAAAGATATAAACGTCATCTGTCGTTGAAATCAGTTGGGTATGCAGGTCAAATAAAGTTCAAAAACGCTAAAGTGCTATGTGTGGGGGCAGGAGGGATTGGAAGCCCACTGCTGGTTTATTTAGCAGCTACCGGTATTGGAACACTCGGAATTGTGGATGATGACCTAGTAGGTATTTCAAACTTGCAAAGACAGATTTTATTTAACGTAGATGATCTTAAGAAAAACAAAGCCGTTGCAGCTAAGAAAAGACTCGAAAAGCTAAATCCTGGTATTAACGTAAAGGTTTATACATAAAGGCTAACAATCAAAAACGCAAAAGAGATTTTTAGCCAGTATGATATTATTGCAGATGGAAATGATAATTTTGAAACTCGTTATTTGATTAATTATGTTTGCCTTGCTTTACAAAAAATCAATGTTTCTGCTAGCGTTTCAGAGTTTATGGGTCACTGTGCAATCTTTACCCCTTCTCAGGGCTCTTGTTATAATTGTTTATTTCCTGCTAATCAAGGCGAAGAAAGTCTATTAAATTGCAGCGAAGTTGGAATATTAGGTGTTGTCCCAGGAATCTTAGGAACAATACAAGCGACCGAAATCATTAAATTAATTTTGGGTATAGGGTCTCCTTTAGTTGGCAAACTTCTGCAAATAAATGTATTAACAATGGATTATAAGATCTATTCTATAAGTAGAAATCCTGCCTGCCAATTATGTAGTAGCACTGAGCTTCCTTCTTTTTCTTATATAAATCGTTCTTCTTGTTTAAGTGAGATAGTGATTACAGCTGAAGAGTTGCAAAAATACGCTACAGTTTTGTTACTAGACGTACGAGAACCAGAAGAACATAGATGCTACAACTTAGGTGGAATTAATATTCCTCTTTCTCAATTACCAGGAACGCTTGAAACAAATAATAAGTATGAACTAATAGTTACTTATTGTCACTCAGGTAAACGTAGTTTGCAAGCAGTTACAATTTTAAAAAATCTTGGTTTCTCTAACGTAAGAAGCCTAGCTGGTGGTGTACAAGAATGGCTTAAAAGTAAATTATGAACTTACCAAGACGATATGAGTTGGTGAAAATGTGTTATGAATTGTATTGTTCTGGTGAGGACTTCTCAGAGTGAGTAAGGGACAGTTGGCTAAAATCCATTTTTTCTCACATTTAATATAAATATCTACATTTATGTAAAAAACATAAGTCCTTTTAGCGTCACAAAAGTTATCTAAGTGGACCTCTCTCCACTCGACTTCAGGATCTTAAAGCTATTTGAAAAACTATAAGTTTAGAAAAATCTCTAAATTATTAACTTAACACTTAATCCTCTATCCCTTCTTAACTTGGATTTATGGTCCGTAACACACCGCACTTCACAAGTAGCTATAACCATCACATATTAAGTCTTTGACTGTGATTCAAAAGGTTGAGGGGTAAGCATACTATTAACAGCGGTAGATGATGTGCTTATATCAGAATCTTTTTGCTTCTCTTCACTAACTTTTTCACAAAACTTGCCAATACC
>JGI24697J35500_11274933_pt1 | contig 15187 bp, 11 predicted proteins | sample TergutMp193P1_FD_35500 | JGI IMG/M metagenome (IMG submission 35500) | reverse complement strand
ATACCCAATTTAACCTAAGATATTAACCCACACTAAAAAGAAGTTATAGGGGGAAAAGCAAAATGAAAGAAAAAATAATATATTTGTTAATAGTGGCTTCATCTATAGCTGTGCTTCTTTTTGCAAATTTATTTATCGAAAATATTTACATAGAAGAAAGCGACTATATAAGTGCAACAGTAACTGAAATAATTGAAATATTTGAATATGAAACGATAGACGGCGTTATTAACCAATTCATTTTCTTTTATGCCCGAACTTCAAACGGGGAAATAGTTGAGGGGGAACAGAGGTTTACAGGCTTTTTAGAGCAAACATTGCCGGAAGTGGCAGTTGGTGATAGAGTATTGTTGCTATATGATAGAGATGGCTTTTATGAATTTGCAGGCTATGTACGAACTATGCCTATATATATATTAACTTCAATTTTTATAATATCAATTCTTATTTTCGGAAGAAAAAAAGGGTTTAATGCTTTGCTTTCATTAGCTTTAACAATTGCTTGTATATTTTTTGTGCTAATTCCTGCAATTATGGGCGGTGCAAATATAAGAATAGCTGCCCTTTTAGTTTGTGCATATTCTATTATAAGCAATATTTTAATTGTGGAGGGGTTCACTAAAAAAGGCATAACCGCTATAATTTCTTGCAGTTTGAGCATAATTTTAACAGGTGCTATTTTAATGATAATAGAAACACCTCTTCGTTTAAGTGGGCTTGCAAGCTTAGAAGCAAGTTTGCTTCAAGGCGTTGTAGATTTAAACGCTGTTACATTTGCAGCAATTTTAATAGGCTCTTTAGGTGCCATTATGGACATTGCAGTGAGCATTTCTTCTTCTTTATGGGAAGTTTCAGAAGCTTCTGAAAAAACATTTGTCTCTATTAAAAATAGTGAAAATAAGTTAGAAAACCAAAGAGCATCGGTTATAAACGGTTTTAAACAAAGTGTTAAATCTGGAATAAACATTGGAAAAGATATTTTAGGGACTATGTTAAATACGCTAGTTTTAGCATATATCGGCAGCTATTTAGTAATAGTGCTTTCTTTAGTTCACAATTCTTCAATAATAAATTATGAATTTTTTAATAGAGAGCAAATAATTGTTGAATTTTTAAGAATTTTAATAGGCAGCATAGGAATTTTCATTACTATCCCTATTTCTACTTTCGTTTGTGCATTTATTTATAACCGCAATGTTATTTTAAAACACCCAAGATGGGACTAAAAAGCCAAATTAGTATTTCAGTAATATAAATTCAGCGTTTGACAATACTTAATTTTTTATGTTATAATATATACAAAAAAAGAGGTAACTACCTATTATGTATGAAAAAAATGATTTCCGATTTGAAAATAAATATTTCATAAGCGAAAAAGAAATGATTATTTTGGAAAATAGGCTAAAAAATATAATGAGCTTAGACAAAAATCTAAATGGAAAGTATAGCATAGAAAGCCTCTATTTCGACGACCAATATAACACAGCCTTTAACGAAAAAATGAACGGCATTTCAATAAGAAGCAAATTTCGTGCACGCTTTTATAACGGAAATAAAGATTTTTCTAACCTTGAAATTAAACATAAAAATGGGCACTATGTAGCTAAAAAACGAGTATTCTTAACGAAAGATGAGCTTTCTTTAATAGCTGCTAAAAATTATAGTTTCATGAAAAATAGGTTAGAAAATGAAGTATTTAAAAATTTTTACAGCATACATACGAAAAAAAATATTAGACCTGTAGTGAATGTAGTGTATGATAGAACAGCTTATACATATAAATCTGGGAATGTAAGAATTACATTTGATAAAAATTTGAGGGCGGCAAAGCCTAATTCAAATATTTTTTACAATGTGTTTCCAGAGGGTCCAAAAGTGAACCCTATAATATTAGAAGTTAAATATAATAATTTTATACCCTCTGTTATATCGGAGCTTTTGGGCGGCATAATCATTTCAAACCGTACGTCTATATCTAAATTTTGTTTATGCCTTTTAAAACTAGAGGGGGGAATTTAATTAGATGCAAGAGCAGACAATCAACATTCAAGATATTCCTATATTATATAACGAAACTCCAATAGGAGATAGTATAGTTCCGATAGGAGATAGTATAGTTCCGATAGGAGATAGTATAGTTCCAATAGGAGATAATATAGTAAGAAACTTTATTGAATATATCCCACAAAATCATTATCTTACTCTAGGGGATTCTATAATATCAATTTTAATCGCCGCATTGTGCGGTGCAATTATATATTTAGTATACCGCTTTTTTTATAGAGGGCTTATTTATAGTGAAAATTTCGGTGTGTTAATAATGATGGTTACCGTTATAACCGCTTTCACAATTGTAACTATAGGCTCTAACCTTGTGTTAACGCTCGGTATGCTTGGTGCTTTATCTATGGTGCGGTTTCGCTCTTCAATAAAAGAGCCAATAGATATTGGCTTCATTTTCTTAAGCGTAGCAGTGGGAATTACTGCTGGTTCAACTTTGCATGAATTAGCAATAATAGGCACCACTCTAATATGTGCCATTTACATATTAATGGGCTTTTTGAATGTAAAAAAAGCAAAGTATTTGCTAATTTTAAACTATACAAACGAAAACGACGATAGAATTTTAAAAATGCTAAATAGAGCAGTGAAAAAATATAAGTTGAAAAATAAAACACTTTCAAATGAAAATATAGAATTGACTTTGGAAATAAAAATTAAAAATAATGATACTGAATTTATAAAAGTGTTTCAAGCTTCTGGGTATGTTAGTAGTGCTGTGATTATAGAATATAATGGGGATTATGTTTAGACCCCCTTTCTAAAAATCCCCTTTTAATCTGTAGCTTAGTAAAATAATAATTAAAATAACTTAACCATTTTTTTTAAATAGACGATAAACTCCTTGAGGGATTAAAAAATTTACCCAGCAAAAACCGAAAAAGGTTGGCATTTAAGGAGGAAAAAGAAATGAAAAAGTTTTTTATACAATTAGTTATAGGAATAGCTATTGTATTTGCACCAAAGATAACAGCACAAGCAAGCCCACAAGCTTTTATTATAGACTTGCCAGACTATATATACGTTGGACAATCTATGATAATTAATACTTACCCAATATTAGAAGACCCCATTACAGTGTTTACATTAGCAACTCAACAAAATGTGCTCGTTGGCGGGGGCTTACCAAACCCAACAGTACACACTTTAGCTTCTATAACTGGCGGTAACTATTTAACTACATCAGCACCGCACCCAGCTTTAGGGCGAACTTTAGAATATGGGTATATAATAATATCTGGTAGAACCGAACATTTTCAAGCAATGCACAAAATAGAAATTAGACCAATAAATAATTTAGAAGTAGTGCAACCAAATGTTACTATGGGATTAAGCAGCTTAAATCACCAATTTAGAGCATATGGTAGAAATTATAACAATTCAAGAATTACTAACAATTTAGCAAACTTAACAAACTTATTTTGGAGCGTTACTAACCCTTTAGCGGCAAGCGTATCAAATGATGGCTTAGTAACATTAACCCCTTTATTAGGCAGTTGGGCAAATGGAGACACTTTTAATGTGGAAGCTGAATTTGAAGTGCCAAGGTCTGCAAGAGAAAGGAACCCTATATATTGGCACGGTCCGAAAAGCCTTGAATTTCTTAAAGAATACAATTTAATTGATATTGAATATATAATGGAAAATATAGAGCCGCCTAGATTCCCATTAGAAACTACTCTTAATACAAATTCTTTATTTACGGGCTACCAAAGAAGCATTTGGGAATTTCTTGAAGATAAAGATTTAAATAGTATATTAATGCCAGGGTTTGAATTTGACTTTTCCTTAGCTAGCCCAAGCCGATTTAACCAATTTAATACTAATAACACTATTAACAATGCTATTAAACAAGAAATATTTAATTATTCAAGAATAGTTTCAAGCTACCCAAGTATGATTAATGTTGAAGTTGGCGGTTTTAATTTATCGTTTAACAAAAGATGGCACTTCACTTTTATAGTAGAATACGTTGGAAGAGATGAAATTGGGAATATAATTTTAAATGGTGATGGAACCCCAGAATATGTGATAGGAAGAATTGAGTTAAACGATAGCATTCCAAATTATATTATTTCTTCTACACTTCATCCATATGGGAATTTTCTTGATTATAGACCAGCAACCGTTTGGAGCCTTCGCAGTTTTGACCACCCTCCCTTTTTTACAACCCATGTCTTTCAACCTTCAAACGGAAGATGGACTGTGCCATTAAACACTTCTATAAGAAAACCTGCCCCTTAATATAAAATTTTCTTGATGTTTCAGAAAAAATATGTTAAAATATAAGTAGATTTATGCTAAACTTATCGGAGGTTTTGAATATGAACGATGTTTTAAAAACAATACAAGAGCGTTTCTCTTGCAGAGGGTATACAGGCGAACTTTTAGACAAAGAGATATTAAACACTATTGGGCGTGCTGCTTTGCAAGCACCATCTTCTAAAAACACGCAACATTGGCAAATAATAGCGATACAAAATAAAGAACTTTTAGACGAGATGAACGATGCAGCCTTAGACCACATAAAAATGCATGAAGCAGATGCATATGAAAGAATACTTAGCCGTGGCGGAAAAGTTTTTTATAATAGTGCTTGTATGTTTTTAATTTTAACGCCGCCAGATGCCCATGAAGACGTACGCTTAGACGTTGGCATTGTAGCCCAAAATATAGCCCTTGCAGCACAATCTTTAGGGCTTGGAAATGTAATAGCGGCGATGAGCCAATTCCCTTTTATTAACGCTGCAAAAGGCGAAGAGCTTAAAAAAAGAGTAGGCTGGAAAGAGGGTTATAATTTTGGAGTTGGTGTTTTATTAGGGCACGGAAACAACACTAAAGACCCACACGAAATAGATTTGAACAAGTTTACAATAGTAGAATAAAAAAAGAGACCCTTAAAGGGTCTTTTTTATTAAATTTATAAAGTAAAAAGCTGAGACTAAAAAATTTGATAAGTATAAATCCAAGAAAACGCTAAACTCTTACAAGCTCTGCTATGCTAATAGCTATAACATCTAATATGTCTAAAAAATCTTCGTGTAAATTATAATATTTGCCATTTGCTATTACGCTATAAGCAGCTTTGCTTCTATCATCATGCGCTGCGGCAACATATGTTGTTACATTTTTTTCTTCTAAAAGCTTTTTAATATCTTCTGGGCTTTTGCCATTTTTAGTTGGCACATGTGGCGGTGCATCTGTGATTAAAATAAAAATATTTTCTGCTTGGCTCGTTAAAGTTAATGCAGTCTCCACAGCTTCTAGGCTTGATTCTGGAATATCTCCACCATAAGTTCTTGGAATTTTTTGAACCCAGTTTCTAAACTTTTCAACATCTTCTGTCGGTTTATATATGCTAGGCTTTTCTTTTTCATATAAATCACCGAACCCTATTAAGCCTAGCTTATAGCTTATACCTTTTTCTTTTATTATGTTTGCGAAAGCTATAGCTCTATCTTTCACAGCATTTATATAACTATCCATACTGCCGGTAGTATCTATTATAAACACAATATTTACAGCCATTTTACTATTTGAAATCGGCTTTTCTTCTTCTATGTGTTCTTTGCCTGTTCTATCAAAAATTGCTTTTTCAGATTTTCCTGTAGCTTTATCTTGCAAATATACACTGAAAATATTATTTTCATCTAACTCATAAGTTAGTGAAAGGTCTGCCCCCTCTTCTAAACCCTCTAAAGATAAAAGCCCCAAATATTGACGGTTTTTTTCATAGCCTTCTTCCCATTGATAAATATTTACATTTACACTGCTAGCCATATTGGTAAAATTATCATCTGTAACGGTTATAGGTATAGGGCTTCCAAGAGGGATTATTTCTATTAACTCTCTTTCCATAGTTTCAGTATTTGTTACTGCCATTGTGCCTAAAATTTGCCTAGTAACTTGCTGCACGTGCACATTTGCGTTTGGCAAATGAATAAGAAAATTATAAATAGCAGCACCCATAGAAACGCTCTTTGCGGGGTCTTCAGCTCGGTATGGCTCTTTAAGAAGTGCAGAAACGGTTCTTTTAACCATTGGAACGAAAGTAGAACCACCAACTAATATTACCTTGGAAATTTGGTCTGCTGTTCTATCGGCTCTTTTTAAAGATTCTTCTACTATTTCGCGTGTTCGGTCTACATATTTTCTGATTAGAGTTTCAAAATCTTCCCTTGTTATTTCACAATTTAAATTTTGCGGGATTCCCTCTAACACAAATAACGGGTTCATACTAACTTTAACTTTGTTTGTAGAAGAAAGTTTCTTCTTAGTATTTTCAGCTTCCACTTTAAGCTTTTGCAGCACACGTTTTTTCTCTAAAACATCTTCTATTTTGTCTATATCTATATTTGATTGCTTTTTGAACTCTTTTTTAAAATAGTTCATTAACTCATAATCAAAATCGTCCCCGCCTAGGTTCATATCACCGACTGTTGCAAGCTCGGTGAAAGATTCACGGCCGCCCTCATCTACATTTACTTTTAAAATGCTAGCGTCAAAAGTGCCCCCGCCTAAATCATAAACTAATATAGTTTGTGCATAAGAATTTTTATAACCATATTCAATAGCTGCGGCTAAAGGCTCTGAAAGAAGAAAAACACTTTTAAAGCCTGCTAACTCGCCTGCTTCTTTAGTTGAAAATATTTGCCTATCATTAAAATAAGCTGGGTGAGTAATTACTACTTCATCAAAAGTAGTATTTGCTTGTTTTTCTGCCGCTTCTTTTAAAGTTCGCAAAATATCTGCACTAATTTCTACAGGCGTTTTTGATTCTGTTCCTAAAAGGATTTTTCCCTCTTCGCCGATATATTTTTTTATTGAGATTATAGTCGTTTCTGGGTATATTATAGCAGTTTCTTTCGCTAAGAAGCCCACTATAGTTTCATCTTCAAGATAGTTTACTACAGAGGGCAATATAGTTTCGGTTTCATCTATATAAACTGGTTCTGTTTCGTTTGTTTTATCATTAAAAATCATGGCAACAGAATTTGTCGTCCCTAAATCTATACCTAAATACATGCTACTATTTCTCCTTTTACTGTGCCATTTTCTTCTTCAACAGAAAGAGTTAACCCAATTTTATTTTTCTCTATATTTTCTATGCTCATCGTGTCTATTAAAACGCAATCTTCAAGCTTGTCCTCTTTATTTAAACGCTCTAAAATTTTAATTTGCAAAGTTTCTTTAGTGCCGCTTGAAACTTTAAAATTGTGGCTTTTTTTAGCTAAAGAGTAAGAAGTGCCCCTCGGTATCATTTTAAAAAATGTTGGCTTGCCGCCTTTTAAAAGCTCTATGCCAATATCATGGGGAACTGTTACATCAAAATCTATATTTAAGTTTAAATCTGGCAAATTTAGAAACCCCATTTTTATTGCCGCATAGTAAGTTGCCCCTATAGAGATATCTAAAGCGGGGCTGCTAGAGCTATAGAGGGTATCGGAATGAAACATAGTTAGTAGCATTTCACGAACCCAAGGCATTTCGCAAGAGCCCCCCTCAAGCACTACTCTATTAATATCGGAAGCGAGCATTGCCCCTGGGTAAGCTTCAATAAGTGTTTTTTCCACTATACGCCTAGTTTTTTCAATAAAAGGCTCTATCAATAAATTAAATTCTTCACGCTTTATTGATTCCATAAAAGGGGTTGGCAAAAAAGTGAAAGGCACTTTGTGTGTTTTAACTTTTGAAAGCCTTTCTTTTGCATCTTTTGATTTTTGTGAGAGGTCTAAACGATTTTCGAGTGCTATTTGTTCCCAAGTGATACTTGTTTTTTGTTCAATCATTTCATAAAATCTTTTAAGAATTACTTCGTCCATAATATCGCCACCGTGTTCAGAAGCCCCCCCTTGCGATATTACTTTTAATGAGATGCCCATTTCTGTTTTTTCTATAACTTTAAAAATAGTTAAATCTAAAGTGCCGCCGCCAAAATCAAAAATTAAAATATTTTCGCCCTCGTTAATATCTTGGTGGCGAGTTAAAGCGAGTGCAGCAGCTTTTGGTTCTTCAATAAGACAAATGAGATTATCTTTAAGCCCTGCTATTTCAGCTGCATGTATCGTTGCTTTTTTTGCATTATCATCAAAATCATAAGGCACAGAAATAACGACACCCGCTATTTCAGCATTTGGGTTAAGCTCATGAATGTGGTTAATTAACTTAATTAAAATTTTAGAGCTTATAACTTCTGGGGAAAGCTCTTTTTTGCTTATTTTAAATTTAACGCCTGTTCCCATATGCCTTTTTGCCGAACGGACTGTCGTTTCTGGATAAAGAAGCATTGTTCTATAAGCTTCTTCGCCGATTACCCATTCATCATCTTCTTCACGGTATTGGACAACCGATGGCATAGGAATACGACCAAAGCCGCCAGAAACATCTACTACAACAGGCTCTTTAGTATTCTTAGTCATATAGCTTAGTATTGTGTTAGTTGTGCCCAAATCTATACCTAAGATGTAGCAATTTTCACCTAGCTCACCTTTTTTTTCAATTTCCTTTTTATAGTCTTTCCAATTCATATATAAAACCCCAAACCACCTGCGGTGGGGCTAATATAATATATTTAGCCTATGCAGTGTGGATAAATTATTTAAAATTTATTACTCAATTGGATGGAGCTAAAGCTCCCTTTGCTCGCTTTTATCTCATCCACGATAGCCCAAAGAATGGGCTATCTTTAACGTAACTTTGTTACTCAATTGGATGAGCTAACGCTCCCCTTTGGTCGCTTTTATCTCATCCACGATAGCCCAAAGAATGGGCTATCTTTAACATAACTTTGTTACTCAATTATACCATAAAATAATAAAAATTGCAATAAAAAAAGATTGAAGAAAGCAAAAAGGCTAAACTTCAATCAAAATAGTCCGAAGAAAAAATAAAACTACCAGGGCTGCAAGGATTCGAACCTTGGAATGCAGGGATCAAAACCCTGTGCCTTACCGCTTGGCGACAACCCTAAAAATAGCAACAACTAAATTTAATTTATACTGTGTTGAATTTCTTCAGAAGCTCTGAAATTTACCAAAAGGAAAAATTTCTCACCTCTTCATTATTCTCATTGTCTAAATCTAAGTTAGCTGCTACTCTAAAAAACAAATAAAAAAGCGCGAAACGGGACTTGAACCCGCGACCCTCGCCTTGGCAAGGCGATGCTCTACCACTGAGCTATTCACGCTTATATTATGCAGACAAGCTAACTCGCTTGTCAACAAAATATATTTTAACACATTTCAGCTCGTTTGTCAAGCCTTTTTTTAAAATTTCTTTGAAAGTTTTTAAATAACCTAGCAAAGATATAGCTTTGGGGGAAGAGATGATTAGAATTTTTTTAATCTTAATCTACGCTGCTTAGCATATAGAGAGGGTTCACTGTTTCATTATCTCTCGTTACTCTTATACCTACATTTTCACCAAGTTCGCTAGAAAAAATAGTAGGCCTTGCAACGTGTGCTATTACTTCGCCTAAAACTACTACATCACCAACTGAAACGATTATATCGTCTAGCTGGGTGTATGTAGTGCTCCAGCCGTTTCCATGGTCTATAGTTATTTTGTTTCCTTCTCGCCTAGTGTTTGTTATAGAAGATATTACACCCTCTGCTGCTGCTTGTACGGGCGTTCCCTCTGTTGAAGCGATTCCCATTATAGCATTTGTGCGGTAAAGATTTAGAGTAGGGTCAAATATAAACCTATCTGTTGAATAATCCATTACTACTTCCCCACGAACTGGCCAAGCCATTCTTGCACCATATTCAAAAGCTGAAAAAACTGGCACTGTTGGCTCAGCTTCATAGTAAGCTTGCTCGGTATAATCAAGCTCATTTTCTATAGGAGCTTCTGCACCGGGTGTGCCTGCCTGCTCGCCCTCTGCATTATCTGTTGGCTGGTTAGTTGGCAGCTCTGGTGTTTGCTCAGTATCTTCTATAGCTTCGCTTTGGCTTGGCTCTGGGTTAAAAAATTCCCTTATGCCTGCTTCTGAGATACTAGGCTCCACTATAGGCACTGTTAACTGCGGCACTTCTAGCTGAGCTGCAAGAGAATCTACAGGGGTCGTTTGGGGTTCGTTCGTATTAAACAAAGTTACAGTTAATACTACCCCGCCTACAAGAAGAAGCCCAAGAGCCGCAATTAAAGCTCTATTTGTGTTGTTTTGTTTCATTCTTACCTCCTTGGCAATTAATATTTTTACAAACATATTATTGTCAGAAAAGGAAAAATGTATTCATAATAATTCAATAAAGTTTATTATTTTGAGGCTAAGAAATGAAAAATTGGGTGAGATAAAAAGGACTAAAAGGAATTTTTAGAGATACCCAATTTTTTGCGGCAATATACTTCCTATAATTTGCTATATGGTCTATAAAAGGTCTTTTAATTTTTGAAAAAGCCCAGGTTTAGATGAATTGGCAGCAGAAGCGGCTGCTGCCGCTGCTTCCTTAGCTTCTCTGTTGCTTTCGGCTATTGCTAAGTAAATCTCTTTTCTATTAACCGGAATTTCTCTTGGTGCTCTTATGCCAAGCTTCACTTGGTCTTGAGTGATAGAGATAACTACAATTTCTATATCATCAGCTATCATTATAGATTGCCCTTTTTTTCTCGTTAATGCTAGCATATTAGTTCGCCTCCTTTTTTGATTTTCCAGTAAAAAGTTGATGTTTCACAGAAAAATCACCATCTGAGACTACTTGCATACCTTTTTTTTCTTTTGTGTCTATTACTATTGGGCCTTTAAGGTTAACTGTAAGTTCTTCAATATTATCCGTAACTTTAACTATATTATAAATTGCCATATCTTCTTCAGAAGTTTCACTAAATAGCGGGTTATTTATAATAGGCACATATTCTTCAACAAAAAACCTAGCATTAATTAAAGGCAACACAACTATAGGATTTTCTATAGACTGTATCCAAAAAAACACTTTATTTTCTTCATCTTCAATTATAACATATTTTTCTTCCGAAAAACCAGGTATGCCACCCTTAAAAGTTATTATAGTATCTTCATTTATTTCTAATTCACCAAAAATTACACTTTCTATTTTCATTTCTTCTCTCCAACCTGTGGTAAATATAAAAGGTCTCTTGCTAGTTCTAAAGATTCATCTATTTTAGTTGTATCTTTCCCGCCTGCTATAGCTCTATTTGGCTTGCCGCCACCGCCGCCGCCAGTCGCTTTTGACATTTCACGGGCTATATTCCCTGCATTTATTCCTTTTTTAACTAAATCGCTAGTCGCCGTAACTACTATATTAACTTTACCCTCACAATCGCCAATTAAAATAGCAACTAAACTTTCCCATTCTTTGCATATTATATCGGCTAAGAAAAGCATTATATCACTTGAAATGCCGTCTATTCTATAAATAATTGCAGGCGTTTCATTTATTTCAATTTTAGAACTTACTAATTTAGAATAATAACGCTCCATATTAAATCTACATTCAAAATTGAAAGCTTTTTCTGCCAAAGTTTTGTTTTCTTCTAAAAGAGTGTTAATTTTCTTTAAAGCGTTATCACCAGAAGCTTTTAATGTGTTTTCAATTTCCTTAAGTTTTGCTTCTTTTTCACGTGTATAATCTACAACTTCTAAACCAGAAATTGCTTCAATTCTTCTAACACCTTGGGCTATAGAGCTTTCTGAAATAATTTTAAACATACAAACTTCTGAAGTGTTCGTTAAATGTGTGCCGCCACAAAGCTCTATGCTAGCCCCCATTTTAACAACACGGACAAAATCGCCATACTTTTCACCAAAAAGAGCAATCGCCCCCTCCTTTTTAGCTTCTTCTATAGGTTTTTCTTCTATTATAACGGGGTGAGCTTGTAAAATTAGTCTATTTACTATATTTTCAATTTTTTCTAGCTGCTCTGCTGTTACCGCTTCAAAATGAGTAAAATCAAACCTAAGTTTTTTAGAACTAACTTCTGAGCCTGCTTGGTTTGCATCTTCTCCTAACACATCTTTTAAAGCTTTGTGCAAAAGGTGTGCTGCTGTGTGATTTCTTGAAATTTTCTTTCTTTCAGACTGGTAAACTTCGGCTGTTACTAAATCACCCGCTTTTAATTCACCTTTTAGCAAAGTTCCTATGTGAATTATTTTATCACCACTTTTTACTGTTTTAGTTATTTCAATAGTTGCATTATTTGAGCCTGTATTTGAAATAATTAAACCGCTATCACCAATTTGCCCACCTGATTCAGCATAAAAAGGTGTTTTATTTAAAATTATTTTAATATTCTTTTCATTTTTCTCATCTTTTGAAACGTGCAAAACGGTCGCTTCTAATTTAAAATTATTATAGCCTAGAAACTCTGTCGCTTGGATATTTTCAAAAATATCACCCTCTAAGAAATTAGAAGCACTTCTTGCGTTTCTAGCTCTTTCACGCTGGGCTTGCATATGCCTTTCATAGCTATCTTTATCTACAGAAAAGCCTTTTTCTTCTGCAATCTCAGTTAAAAGCTCTAGTGGAAAGCCATATGTGTCATACATTTTGAAAGCATCTTCGCCAGAAATAGCCTTTTTAGTAACTTCATTTTCTTTTTCAGAAGTTAATTTTTCTATCATTAAAAGCCCTTGGTCTATAGTTTTGTTAAAGGCTTCTTCTTCGATATTTAAATATTTAAAAATTATGTTTTGTTTTTGTTCTAATTCTGGGTAAGCAGTTTTAGAATTTTCAACAACTACAGCTGAAACTTTTTCTAAAAAATCACCTTTTATACCTAATTTTTTACCGTGGCGAACTGCTCTTCTAAGAAGCCTTCTTAGAACATAGCCACGCCCCTCATTACTTGGCAAGATACCGTCTGAAAGCATAAAAGTTATACTTCTTATATGGTCTGTTATTATTCTTATTGAAATATCTTTTTGTTCGTGTTCGTTATATTTTTGGTTTGAAAGCTCTGTTATTTTAGATATTATATTTTGCATAGTATCGACATCAAAAATTGAAGAAACTTCTTGCATTATTACTGCCATACGCTCTAAACCCATGCCGGTATCTATATTTTTATTTGAAAGGTCTGAATAGGTGCCGTTTTCTTCTTTATTAAATTGTGTGAAAACTAAATTCCAAAATTCTAAAAATCTATCACAATCACAGCCAGGGGCACAAGTATCACTGCCACAGCCATATTTTTTACCCCTATCATAATAAAGCTCGCTGCAAGGACCGCAAGGACCAGTGCCCACTTCCCAAAAGTTATCATCTTTGCCTAGCCTAACTATTTTTTCTTTAGGAATTCCAAGTGATTCCCAAATTAATGCTGTTTCTTCATCTTCTTCGTATATAGAGAAATATATAGAATCTTTAGGAAGTTTTAAAACTTCTAAGCAAAATTCTAAAGCCCATGCTGTTGCTTCTTTTTTAAAATATTCACCGAAAGAAAAATTGCCGAGCATTTCAAAGAAAGTTCCGTGCCTCTGCGTTTTCCCTACATTTTCAATATCACCTGTTCTTATGCATTTTTGGCAAGTAGTGAGCCTTAAATTTGGCGGTGTTTCTTTCCCTATAAAATACGGCTTTAATGGTGCCATACCAGAGTTTATAATTAATAAACTTTTATCATTTTGGGGTATTAAAGAAGCACTGGGCATTCTAGTGTGTAATTTTTTTTCAAAAAAGCTGAGATATGCTTCTCTTATTTCATTTAAGTTCATTTTTCCTCCTCCCCCTTTGGGGGTTTTTAATTTTTTTTAATAGCACACTCTGCAAAGTATAATCTTTTTAAAATAGTAATTAAGTGTCTCTAAAAACTGCTAAGTTTTTAGAAAAGCACGTTAAATATAGCCCCTCTTTAGGCTATCGTGGGTGAGTTAAAAACGACCAAAAGGAGTTTTTAGAGATGCCCAACTGGAGGCAAATTCTCATTATTGATTTTACTATATATTATAAAGCATTTTAGGGAAAATGTCAAAACAATATTTGAAGCTATGGAAACACGCTTCCTATATGGGAAAGGCTTAAAAAAATAAATATTGACATAATTGTATATTATATGATATTATAAGTATAAAGAATTAAAATATAGATTAGATTACAAAAGGATGGTTAGCAATGCAAACAATGAAGTTAGAGGGTTTACACAATTTTGAATTAAAACTTGATGAAGTTATTGAATGGAAGTTTATAAACACATCATTTGATTTCTCATTTGAAAACCTTTTTGGAAGCTATGCAAAAAGCATAAAACAAGAAACAAAGACTATATGGAATGCCAAAACATACTATGCTTTAGGGCTTGAGATAAAAATAGATATGAAAAGAGTTTTTAGCTTAAGTGAAAACATAAGAAATTATGAGGGGCAAGAAGAAAGAATTACAAATATAATACCAAATTGGGCAAAAACAAGATTTGAAGATAATCCAGAAAACTATTATCATTCCTTAGAAGTTGCTACATATAGAGCGGACAATGAAATTCGCCGTATAGAATTTACTAAAGCTTTTATAATAAGCTATAAAGAAGAATTTGACGAACATACTTGGTCAGCGACTATTTTATTAGGGCAAAAACCAGATATGACCGATAGAGTTCTTATAAATGGCGAAGCTTACGGAATGAGAATACCACAACAACCAAGACCTATAGATATGTTAGTAGGAACACCTATAGTTGGTGCTGGCTCTTCTGAAAGAGCCTCAGGGGGAAGAAGTGGAACTAGGGTACACTCTGATTTGGAAGTTTGGCTAGTTCATGGAACGGTTATGCCGCCTGGTGTTGTAAATCTACCAGGAGCTGGACCAAGAAAGCATTGGTCTAATGAATTTGTAGAATATCTAGCGAACGAGTTATCAATCTCTACTAACAATATTCATATTCCAGACTGGGGCGGAGCTTTAAACGCAGTAGTACGTAGTAATGAAGGACATGCAATAGCAAGCAGCATAAATGAAAGATTAACAGAAAATCCAAATTTAAATATAGTTCTTATAGGCTACAGCCATGGTGGAAATGTTAGCATACGTGCAATAAATAGGCTAAGTAACCACTACAACATAAATACAAATAATATTACACTTATTACTATAGGCACACCTATAAGAAATGATTACACTTTAAATACAAATATTAACCAACAAATAAATGTATTTAATACGAGAGATACAGTTCA
>JGI24697J35500_11274934_pt1 | contig 15268 bp, 7 predicted proteins | sample TergutMp193P1_FD_35500 | JGI IMG/M metagenome (IMG submission 35500) | reverse complement strand
TGGTGGAGCTGGGGCTGGCTCTTCTTCAGGAGCAGGTGGTGCTTGTGGCGGAGCAACTATACCCGCACCAGTGCCGCCACCGCCTTGGTCATCTCTAAAAGCACCGCCAACGTTTCCAACACCTGGCTGTTGGTTTCCTCTCACTACAGGCCTTCCAACTTGCTCACCTTGAATAGTACCACCGCTAATTAAAGTAGCATTAAAAACTCTTAAGTTAGTAGTGCCTGGGCTGCGAAGAAGTGCAACTACTGCATCAATTAAAAGCCTTGCAGAAACTTCCACTTCTTGTCCATTAACTACTACTGTTAAAGTTGCAGTTGGAGCAATAGCAGCACCTGCATTTAAACGCATTATTTGATTAAGAGTTTGGTGTGAAACAACGCCACGGTTCACAAACATACGTAATCTTACAAGCTCAGTTCTTGATAATCTTTGAAACTGTGGTGTGCTAACTATTGGTGTTACTTCTGGTGTGTAGGTTACCATATCCTCCACGCCGTATGTATCTTGACCCTCTAATGGGGAATTATTTATTTCTGCTAAAGCTTCAACAGGAACTCTGTTCATAAGCTTAAATGCTAGCATGAAAATCAAAAACTTTTTATGGTTTTTTTGATATTGTCTTTTCATCTTGAAAAAATATCTCCTTTCGTTACATGTTGTTTTTAAAACGGATAGCAAAATCTTGTTTTTGAGGCGATAATCACCAATTTTTAAAAAATCAAATCTTACTAAAAGTTAGCTTTTTGGGCACACTCGCCTAAATTTAGAGCCGACAGGAATAAATTAACTATCGCCCCCCCCCTTGAAAACATTACCAAATCAGGAAGAATGAATAAGCCTTACTTCTATTATAAATAATATCTTACTATTAGTCAAGGCTTACATACTTACTTTTATGTTACATTTAGGAGAAAAATATCACAGATACCCAAAAGAGGATTTTCAATAAGAAAAACCCAAATATTAAACCTAAAAATTTAATCCCCACCGCAAATAGCTTTAAAAAAATGCCCAATTTTCAAAATACCAAAGCTATACCTTAGCTAAGTTTCTAAAAAATTTCAAGCAAATTTAAAAAATGCTTGACAACGAAACAAAAATATGATATATTGGATAAACTAGGCTATGTTTGTGCAAAACATAGCTGTTAAAATGTTGAAGCTTAAGAAGGAGTGGCTGCATGAAAAAAGGAAGAATAAAGACTATAACACAAGGCAGAGCGAAAAGGCTTAGTTATTCAAGGATTAATGAAGTCTTAGAAATGCCGAATTTAATAGAAGTTCAAAAAAATAGTTATAAATGGTTTTTAGAGGAAGGTCTTAAAGAAGTCTTTGAAGACATTTCACCAATTGCAGACACTGGCGGAAACTTAAGTTTAGAACTTGTTGATTTTAAATTAGATGAAAAATCTAAATATAGCATCCAAGAATGTAAAGATAGAGATGCAACATATGCAAAAGCTTTGCGTGTGAAAGTTCGTTTGAGAAACGCCACAACAGATGAAATAAAAGAAAATGAAATTTTTATGGGTGATTTCCCAGTAATGACAGACACAGGCACATTTATAATAAATGGTGCAGAGCGTGTTATAGTTAGCCAATTAGTACGCTCGCCAGGTGTATACTACAAAATAGATTATGATAAGTTTGGGAAAAAACTTTTTCATGCTTCAGTAATACCTAGCCGCGGGGCATGGATAGAATATGAAACAGATTCAAATAATGTTATGTATGTGCGTGTAGATAGGGCAAGAAAAATGCCGGCTACCGTTCTTTTGCGTGCACTTGGCTTAGGCGAAGATGAAGATATATTAAATCTTTTCGGGGAAGACCAACTAATAATGGATACCTTAGAAAAAGATACTACAATGAATTCTAAAACAGGGCTTGAAGAATTATACAAAAAAATAAGACCAGGCGAGCCTTTTGCAGAAGAAAATGCCAGAAGCCTTATAAATTCAATGTTTTATGACCCTAAAAGGTATGATTTAGCAAAAATAGGGCGTTATAAATTTAATAAAAAGCTAAGCTATAAATCTCGTGTTAAAGGGTTTCAGCTTTCCAGAACCGCTGTGGATATGGATGGCGAAGTAATCGCTGAAAAAGGCGAAGTCTTAACTGCTAGTTTATGTGATGAGCTGCAAAATAAAGGTGTGGCATTTGTTTATGTGCAGAGTAAAGATGGAATAGAAGTGAAAGTGCTTTCAAATATGATGGTCTCTTTAGACCATTTCTTAGGGCACTATGGAATAACTGCTACTGAATATGGAATTAAAGAAAATGTGCACCACCCTGCATTAGATGAATTGATTGAAAAAAGCGAGGGCGATATTGAAGAACTTAAGCTTTTAATAAAGCAAAATGTATCTAAATTAGTGCCTAAAAATATAACTTTTGAAGATATTATAGTTAGTGTAAACTATGTTGTGCACCTTTCTTACGGTGTAGGCTTTAAAGATGATATAGACCACCTTGGCAATAGACGTATTAGAGCGGTTGGCGAGCTTTTGCAAAACCAATTTAGAATTGGTTTAACTAGAATGGAAAGAGTTGTGCGTGAAAGAATGGTTGTGCAAGATTCTGATAATATTGTTCCCAGTTCTTTAATTAATATTAGACCGGTTACAGCAGCTATCAAAGAATTTTTTGGCTCTAGCCAGCTTTCTCAATTTATGGAGCAAACTAATCCGCTTGGTGAACTAACACACAAAAGGCGTATGTCTGCACTGGGGCCTGGTGGGCTTAATAGAGATAGAGCAGGTTTTGAAGTGCGAGATGTGCACAGCAGCCATTATGGTAGAATGTGCCCAATTGAAACGCCAGAGGGTCCAAACATTGGGCTTATAAACTCGCTTGCAACTTATGCTAGAATAAATGAATACGGCTTTATTGAAGCCCCTTACCGCCTAATAAAAAAAGACGGGGAAGACGTTATCGTTTCAAACGAATGCCAATATATAACAGCAGACGAAGAAGAAGAACACATAGTTGCCCAAGCAAATGTTGAAATTACTGAAGATAATAGATTTGAAAGCGACAAAGTAACGAGCCGACTAAAAGAAGACGTTATCGAAGCACATAAAAGCAAAGTAAGCCTTATGGACGTGAGCCCAAAGCAAATGGTAAGCGTTGCAACTGCACTTATTCCTTTCCTAGAAAACGACGACGTTACAAGGGCTCTTATGGGTTCAAATATGCAACGCCAAGCAGTGCCGCTTCTTCAAACAGATTCCCCAATAGTTGGAACAGGCATGGAGCATAAAGTAGCTTATGATTCTGGCGTATGTGTACTAGCTGAAGAAGATGGAATAGTTTCACATGTAGCTTCTAGCAAAATTGAAATAAAAAACGAAAAGGGAAAAATTAAAACTTACAGGCTCACTAAATTTAAACGTTCAAACCAAAGCACTTGCTTGCACCAAAAGCCATTAGTAAGCTTGGGTGATGTAATAAAAAAAGGCGACATAATTGCTGATGGTCCCTCAACGCAAGAGGGTGAGCTTGCCCTTGGAAGAAACCCGCTAATAGCGTTTATGACTTGGGAAGGTTACAACTATGAAGATGCTATACTTCTTTCTGAAAACCTTATAAAAGACGATGTTTATACTTCTATTCACATTGAAGAATATGAAGCAGAAAGCAGAGACTCAAAACTTGGACCGGAAGAGATAACTAGAGACATTCCAAATGTTTCTGAAGAAGCAAAACGTTTCTTAGATAGAGATGGAATAATATCTATAGGGGCAGAAGTTCGCCCAAATGATATTTTAGTTGGGAAAGTAACCCCTAAAGGAGAAACAGAGCTTTCAGCAGAAGAAAGGCTTTTGCGTGCAATTTTTGGAGAAAAAGCACGAGAAGTGAGAGACTCTTCTTTAAGAGTTCCGCATGGCGAGGGCGGAACCATTGTTGATGTGAAAGTCTTTACGAGAGAAGCAGGAGATGAGTTGCCGCCGGGCGTTAATAAAGTTGTGCGTGTTTATCTTGCACAGAAACGCAAAATATCCGTTGGTGATAAAATGGCAGGCCGCCATGGGAATAAAGGTGTTATCTCACGTGTGCTTCCAGAAGAAGATATGCCATTTCTTCCAAATGGAAGACCAGTAGATATAGTATTAAACCCGCTTGGTGTTCCCTCTCGTATGAATATAGGGCAAGTTTTAGAAGTGCATCTAGGGCTCGCTGCAAAAGTTTTAGGCTTTAAAGTTGCAACACCTGTTTTTGATGGTGCAAACGAAATAGACATTATGGACACTTTAGAGCTTGCCGATGATTTTTCAAAAATGCCTTGGGATGAATTCACAAATAAATGGGGAAATATTATAGAGCCAGATATTATGGAAGCCCTTGAAAATAATAAAGACAATCGAGAAGAATGGAAAGATGTGCCTATAACTAGAGATGGTAAAATTCATTTAAGAGATGGGCGAACAGGGGAATATTTTGATAATCCAGTAACAGTTGGCTATATGCACTATTTAAAACTTCACCACTTAGTAGACGACAAAATTCACGCTCGTTCAACAGGGCCTTACTCATTAGTTACCCAACAGCCGCTCGGTGGTAAAGCACAATTTGGTGGGCAAAGATTTGGTGAAATGGAAGTTTGGGCTTTAGAAGCATACGGTGCTAGTTATACGCTTCAAGAAATATTAACGGTTAAATCCGATGATATAGTTGGCCGTGTGAAAACTTATGAAGCAATAGTGAAAGGCGAAAATATTCCAGAGCCTGGCGTGCCAGAATCTTTTAAAGTTTTATTAAAAGAGCTGCAAGCACTTTCTTTAGATGTGCAAGTGCTTCTTGAAGACTCTTCAGAACTTGAGCTTAGAGAAACATTAGACGACACAGAAACTAGCTTAGGAGTAAACATGTATGGTGAAGAAGAAAGAGACAATTCAACACCTTTCGTACGCAAGAGTGAAGAAATTCTTCGCAACACTGCTAAGCCATCTGTTATCTTAGCTGAAGATGATCTAGACTTAGATTTAGATATTTTCTTCAACGAAGAAGAAATCTTGGAAGAAGAGGAAGAAGAAATTAAACTTGAAGACTTAGAAGTGGATATCGAAGAGATAGACATGAAAGCCTTGGGCGTCTTAGATGATGAGGAAGAAGAAATTGAAGAGGATATACAGGAAGAATTAGAAGAAGGCAAAATTAAAAACCCAGATGATGAAGATGAAGAATATCTATACGACATAGATGAAGAACTAATAGAAGATTTTGAAGACGAAGAAGACGACGAGGAGTAATATATGTCTAGCAATATAAATTTTGATTCTATAAAAATTGGGTTGGCCTCTCCAGAAAAAGTTAGAGAATGGAGCCGCGGTGAAATAAGAAAACCTGAAACTATAAACTATCGAACGCTGAAACCAGAGAGAGACGGCCTCTTTTGCGAACGTATTTTTGGACCTTCAAAAGATTGGGAGTGCTCTTGCGGGAAATATAGGCGTGTGCGAAATAGGGGAATCACTTGTGATAAATGCGGCGTTGAAGTTACAAAATCACAAGTGCGAAGAGAAAGAATGGGGCATATAGAGCTTGCAGCCCCTGTTTCACACATTTGGTATTTCAGAGGCATACCATCTCGCATGGGTATTATTTTAGATGTTTCACCGAAAATGCTTGAAAAAGTTTTATATTTTGCAAACTATATAGTGTTGGACCCAGGGGAATCTGGGCTTGAATATAAGTCTATTTTAAATGAAAGCCAATACCAAGAAGCAATTGAAAAATATGGGCGAAATTCTTTTAGAGTCGGCATGGGTGCTGAAAGTATTAAAGAGATTTTATCGAGAATAGATTTAGATAAGGAAAGCGAAGAATTAAAAGAACTTTTAAATGAAGCTATTGGGCAAAAGCGTATTAAAACTATAAAAAGACTTGAAGTGATTGAAAGTTTTAAGCAGAGCAAAAACAAGCCAGAATGGATGATTTTAGAAACACTTCCTGTAATACCGCCAAACTTACGCCCTATGGTTCAGCTAGACGGGGGTAGATTTGCAACGAGCGATTTAAACGACCTTTATAGAAGAGTTGTGAATAGAAACAACCGCCTTAAAAAATTATTAGAGCTTGGTGCACCCGATATTATAGTGAGAAATGAAAAACGTATGCTTCAAGAAGCGGTAGATTCTTTGATTGATAATGGTCGCCGTGGAAAACCTGTTACAGGCCCTGGAAACCGTGCTTTAAAATCACTTTCAGACCTTTTAAAAGGGAAACAAGGGCGTTTTAGACAAAATTTATTAGGAAAGCGTGTAGACTATTCTGGGCGTTCGGTTATAGTTGTTGGTCCAAATTTAAAGCTTTACCAATGTGGGCTTCCTAAAGAAATGGCTGTGGAACTTTTTAAACCTTTTGTAATGAAAAGCTTAGTTGAAAAAGGGCTTGCCCAAAATATTAAACACGCCAAAAGAATGGTTGAGCGTATAGAACCAGAAGTTTGGGATGTTTTAGAAGAAGTAATAAAAGAGCACCCTGTTATATTAAACCGTGCCCCTACTTTGCACCGCCTTGGTATTCAAGCATTTGAACCTATATTAGTTGAGGGAAAAGCTATTAAGCTGCACCCTCTTGTTTGTACAGCTTTTAATGCAGACTTTGATGGAGACCAAATGCCAGTGCATTTGCCGCTTTCAGCAGAAGCACAAGCAGAATGCAGATTTTTACTTCTTGCACCAAATAACCTTTTAAAACCCTCAGATGGCGAACCTGTTACAGTTCCCTCACAAGATATGGTTTTAGGAATTTACTATTTAACATTAGAAAAAATTGAAGATAATGAAGAAAAATATGGCTTAAATGAAGATGGTTCTATTCATATGAAAATTTTCAAATCGGATGAAGAAGCTATTTTAGGCTACCAAATGAACCAAATTACACTGCATGAAAGAATAAAAGTGCGAAGAGCCCCTGGAACTTTAATTGAAACTACTGCAGGGCGTGTAATATTTAATGAAGCCATACCACAAGATATAGGCTTTGTGAACAGAGCGTTACCAGAAAATAAATATAAATATGAGATAGATTTTTTAGCGGATAAAAAGGCTCTTGGGCGTATTATAAACCGCTGTATAAATAAACACGGCTCAACTAACACAGCAATAGTATTAGATAAAATTAAAGCTCTAGGGTTTAAATTTTCAACACAAGGTGCATTAACTGTTTCCGTTTCGGATATGGAAATTCCAAAAGTGAAAAATGAAATATTAGAAGCGGCAGCGTCTGAAGTTGAAGAAATAACTAAAATGTTTAGACGTGGCTTGATGACCGAAGATGAAAGATATGAACAAGTTATAAGCATTTGGGAAAAAGCAAATGAAGAACTTACAAAATCGCTATTAAGCGGGCTTGGAAAATATAACAATATTTTTATGATGGCTAACTCTGGTGCTAGGGGGTCTAACAACCAAATTAAACAGCTTGCGGGTATGCGTGGGCTAATGGCTTCGCCGAGCGGCAAAACGCTTGAAATACCTATTAAATCTAACTTCCGTGAGGGGCTTTCTGTGCTTGAGTATTTCGTGTCTGCACATGGGGCTAGAAAAGGGCTTTCAGATACTGCCTTAAGAACTGCTGAATCTGGTTATTTAACTCGTAGACTTGTAGATGTTTCACAAGATATAATAATCCGTGAGTGGGACTGTGTAACCGAAAAAGATGAAACGCCACACATGGAAGTTTCCGCTTTTAAAGAGGGAGATGAAATGATTGTTGGCCTTGCAGACCGGATAAGAGGGCGATGGGCTGCTACTAAAATAGTGCACCCAGAAACAGGTGAAACTATAGTAACAGCAGACACTATGATAAACCCAGACGCTGCCGATTTAATAGGCTCTTTAAATATAAACTCTGTAAAAATTAGAACCATTTTAACTTGCCGCTCTAAAATTGGGCTATGCTCAAAATGCTATGGTGCAAATATGGCTAGCGGGCGTATAGTGCGTATTGGCGAAGCAGTGGGCATTATTGCAGCCCAATCTATTGGCGAGCCAGGAACCCAGCTTACTATGCGTACTTTCCATACAGGCGGTATTTCAAGCAATGAAGATATTACGCAAGGGCTTCCGAGGGTTGAAGAAATTTTTGAAGCAAGAAGACCAAAAGGGCTTGCTATAATATCGGAAATTGCAGGCAAAATTTCTTTTGAAGATGTTAAAACTAAGCGGGAATTGACAGTAACGAACGCTGAAAATGGAGAAACTAGAGAATATTTGATACCTTTCGGCTCTCGCTTAAAAGTTGGCAATGGGCAGACTATAGAAGTTGGTGAAGAATTAACTGAGGGGTCTATATACCCGCAAGACATTTTAGCTATTCGTGGGCTTAGAAGCGTTCAAGATTATATGCTAAAAGAAGTTCAACGTATGTATCGCTTGCAAGGGGTTGATATAAACGACAAACACATTGAAGTTATAGTTCGCCAAATGCTTAGGCGTGTGAAAATTGAAGACCCAGGTGATACTTCCCTACTTCCCGGAAGCTTAGTAGACTGGTTAGATTTTGATGATATAAATAAAGAAATGGAAGAAAAAGAACTTACACCTGCAACTGGCAGCCGTGTTTTATTAGGAATTACTAAAGCTTCTCTTTCAACCGATTCTTTCCTTTCTGCAGCTTCTTTCCAAGAGACTACTAAAGTTTTAACTGATGCTGCAATAAAGGGCAAAATAGACCCATTAATAGGGCTAAAAGAGAACGTTATTATTGGCAAGCTTATACCTGCTGGCACTGGAATGAACACTTACAGAAAAATTAGTGTAATGGCTGAAGAAAATAATTTAGCAGAAGCACAAAGCTTAAGCTGAGCAAAAAGTTAATAAACAATAAGTATTTGAATTAAAATAAGCTATTAAAAATTTAGAGCCTTTTGGCTCTTTTTTAAATAGAGAATTTTATATTCCCAGTTAAAATTTACACGCTTTTTTTCAAAATTGCAGTAGAAATTAATAAAATTTAACTCAGAAAATTATAAACAATATACTAAAAATATACCAAACACGAAAAAGGCACACAAAACGAAGAAAAAATAAAGCTTGACTACTTATAAAATATTTAATATAATTAATTTATAAATAAAGCTATATAAAACGAGCTAAAAAATTATAGGGGGTTCTTTAAATGAGAACTATTGAAACAAAAAACATTATAACTGAAGCAGGAAAACCAATGCAAGTTAGCTACACATTAATTAAAAATGAAAATTTTTATGGAATAGAAATTAAACAGACGATAGAAAACAATATAGAGAAAAAAATTGAATTTTTCGCAGAGCTTGAGGCAGAAGCAGAAAAAATTATAATTTTGTTAGCTAAACACGATGTGTTAATAAGCAATATGAGCCCAATTTTAGACGAGGTTGTTTTTAAGAATGCCCAAGTATAATGATACCAAAATTGTAATTTAGCTATGTTTTTTTAAAAATTTTTAAAAAATCTTTTAAAAAGCTTGACAAAATATAAACTTTGTAGTAAAATATATTTGTAACAATAAAATAAATAGAAAAGGATGTGTTTGATAATGAATTTTTTACCTCTTTTTATATTTGAAGTAAGTCCAGATATAACATAAACCAACAGGAGCTTTAAACAAAATGTCTGAAGAAAAGATAAAACTTCTAAACTTAGTATTTGGGATAAATGAAAATAGTTCAGAAGAAGAGATATACAAAATTGAAAATAAAATAAAAGATTTTTTAAAAGAAAACGGAAAAGATGAGCAATTAGAAGACTCTTTAATAATTACTAATATGCGTTCTGAGATGATTTCTTCTGAAAAGGTGATAAAATCAGGAGCAACTAGAATAGAAGCAATAGACCCTATTGTTGAGAGATTAAAAAATAAATCTAACTGGGATAAATATGATTTATTTTTCTCTTTAACAGTAATCGGGAATACAAAAACATATGAAATAGCATTAGAACTTATAGAAAAAGCTTTAAAATCTGAACATATAAACGACAATAATAAAATTGTTATATGTACAAATATGAGTTTAAGACTATTGATAGCCAAGTATAAAGAACAAGTTGACTTAAAAAAAGTAACAGAAGAGTTTAATAAATTTGTAGACTTTGGATTAGAGCTTTGCAAAATAAACGAAGATTACTATTACAATTTTACACTAAACTTAGTTCTTACAATAAGAAGAAACCTTTTTGATGGTGATGAAGCTGAAATAAGAACGAACCTTAAAACTTTAAAAGCTGTGAGACCAGTTTTTATATTAATGCGTTCGGAATACCATGAACTTAGAGCATTTTTAAGCAGGTCTATAGAAAAGAGTCTTAAAAATCAAAAATTAGGTAAAAATTTAAGAGAATTTAGAGAAGAACGTGGTATTACTTTAGCAGATTTAGCTGACCTTTTAGGGATAAGCTCTACACACTTAGCCGACTATGAAAAAGGTTTTAAAAACACACCTGTTGTTTATATTTATAAAATTTCAAAAATTTTAGGCTACACTATAGAAGAGATTTTTAATGGAGTGAAAGAAACTTCAGAGTCTTCAAAAGAAAGAAAAGTAAAAACGCTTGCAAAGCTTGCTTCACAAGTTTCAGAAGAAGAAGTAGACTTGTTAATAAATGCAGTAACTGAAATTAATAAAATAATTAATAATAGACATAGCTGAAAAAACCTAAATGGAAAATTGAATAAATTAAATATAATGAAATTAGAGTTAATAAAAAACTGCCAGTTATTTGTAAATAATATGGCAGTTTTTTATTAATTTTTTGCAATTTATGAGAGGGTATTAAATTATTTTTTGCAGTTCTTTTTGATAATCATACAACCCTGTTGGATAGTCTCCATTAAAATAAGCGACGCATAAACCTTTATACTTTCCCTCTACTGGCAAGTTTATTGAATTTATCATACCTTCTAAGCTTAAAAATTGCAAGCTATCTGCACTAATAAACTCTCTAATTTGGTTTACACTATTTTCAAAAGCTATAAGTTCTCTTGTAGTTTGTATGTCTATTCCATAAAAACAAGGATAAATAAGCGGCGGTGAAGCCACTTTAAAGTGAACTTCTAAAGCACCTGCTTCTCTAAGAAGCTTCACTATTCTTTTGCTAGTAATGCCTCTAACAATTGAATCATCTATAACGACTACCTTTTTACCCTCAACTATGCTTCTAACAGCTGAAAGCTTCATACGAACGCCTTGCTCTCTTAATTCTTTTGAGGGCTGAATAAAAGTTCTGCCGACATATCTATTTTTAATCAAGCCAAGCTCGTATGGTATGCCTGCAAATTCTGAATAGCCAATAGCCGATGATATGCCAGAATCGGGCACACCTATTACTAAATCTGCACTATTTGAATTAGCACCGCTAAAAATAAGCGGTGTGATATTTAAATTTTCACTTAATGCCTGCGTCTCTTTTGCTAATGTTTTCCCCATTTCTTTGCGTGCCGTATGAACGTTAACACCATAAATATTAGAATCTGGTCTTGCAAAATATATAAACTCCATAGCACAAACTGCTAAGTTTGTATCTTCATTATATTTTTCTATGGTTATACCATTATCATTTATTATAATGATTTCACCCGGGCAAACATCTCTTACAAACTCTGCCCCGATAGTATCAAACACACAAGTTTCAGAAGCAACTACATAAGAAATATTTTTAATATTATTTGTGTTAGAATAGCTTGAATTAATATTTTCACTTTCAATTACGCCTGCCGCAGGCACTATTTTACCTATAGAAAGGGGTCTAAAACCGTTTGTATCTAAGGCGGCTATTAGTTCATTTTCAGTGAAAATTACGAAAGCAAAGCCGCCTTTAACTATGTTTAAAGCTTCTTTAACTTTTTCTTTTAATGTGTCTTTTTTACTTCTCGTTATTAAATGTGCTAAAAGCTCTGTATCTGAGCTAGATTGAAATATGCTTCCGCTTTGCTCTAATTCTTTTTTTAAAGTTTCTGCATTTATAATATTTCCATTGTGGGCTAGCGAAAAGCTGCTTTCTGCAAATCTAAATAAAAATGGCTGCACATTTGCTATTTCATTTCTTCCACCGGAAGTAGTATAGCGTACGTGCCCTATTGCAGCAGTTCCTCTTAACCCCTCTAATGTGTCTTTGCTGAAAATTTCAGCTGCAAGCCCTAGCCCACGGTGTTGGTGTAGGCAGCTATTGCCTTTTTCATCTTCTTTTTTTACTACAATGCCTGCTCCCTCTTGCCCTCTATGCTGCAAAGTATGAAGCCCTATGTAGGCTAATGAAGCTGCTTCTTTATGCCCCCAAATTCCAAAAACGCCACATTCTTCTGTTAATCCCTTTATTTCAGTAAACATTTATAATTAGTTCTCCTTAATTTTGAAAGCTGTATACATAAATAGTTTTAAGATATAGAAACATATTTTTTAAGAGCGTGTTGTTTTGCGAAGCAAAACTCTTCAGCGACTAAACTGTGTGTTTCTATATCTATAAATGATTTCTAAACATAGCTATTTCTTCTTTATATGGTGCTTTATCTTCTATATATGGCGTTTCAAGTATTTTTGGTGTGTGCACAAATTCTGGGTGATGTACAATGTAATTAAGAGTTTTAAAACCTATATTACCTTTGCCTATATTTTCATGCCTATCTTTCCTTGCACCGCAAATATTTTTGCTATCATTTATGTGTAACACTTCTATTCGATTTTTTCCTATTATTTTATCAAATTCATTCAAAACGCCATCAAAATCGTTTACTATATCATAACCGGAATCGTGCACGTGGCAAGTATCAAAACAAACACGAAGCTTTTCATTATGCGTTGTATGCTCTATAATATATGCAAGCTCTTCAAAAGTTCGCCCTAGCTCGCTCCCCTTGCCTGCCATTGCTTCTAATGATATTGTAATATCCATATCTTGCTTTAAAACTTCATTTAAACCTTTCACTATACTTTTAAGCCCAGCTTCTTCGCCCGCTTTCACGTGTGCCCCAGGGTGAAGAACAATTGTTTTAGCTTTTAAAGCTATAGAGCGTTCAATTTCTTTTGCTAAAAATTCCACTGCAAGCTCATAAGTTTCTGGCTTTATAGTGTTTGCAAGATTTATTATATAAGGTGCATGAACTATTATTTCATTTATATTGTTTTCTTTCATTAAAGCCCACCCTTCTTCAATACGCAAATCTTCGATTGGCCTGCGAACTGTGTTTTGAGGGGCACCTGTATATATCATAAAAGTTGTTGCTTCATAAGAAATTGCTTCTTTTGCCGCACCGATTAGCATTTCTTTGCCTTTCATTCCAACGTGGGAACCTATTTTCATCATTCTTTTAATTTTCTCCTAAGTTATATAATTGCTGCCCAATTAAGCTTTATAAAACATTTTAACACATTTCTTCCTAAAAAACAATTGCTTTTTTTGAGAAAATCCGTTATAATTAGTAGTAAAATTGCTATGAAAGAAATACTTTTTAATCATAAATACATATAAAAAGTGTTGCATAGTTCTGAATAATTCAAAGGGAGAAAATTATAAATGTTTGAAACACTAAAAGAGCGTGGCTTCATATTTGATACGACCCACGAAGAAGAGATTAAAAAATTATTGAATGAAGAAAAAATAAAATTTTATATAGGCTTTGACCCAACAGCAGATAGCTTACACATAGGGCATTTTTTAACTTTTATGGCTGTGGGGCATTTGCAAGCAGCAGGGCACACCCCTATAATACTGCTTGGCGGGGGCACAGGCATGATAGGCGACCCAACCGATAGAACAGATATGCGAAAAGTTTTAAGCTTAGAAGAGATAGACCACAATGTGAATAGATTTGCAGAGCAAGTTAAAAAGTTACCATTTATAGATTTAGAAAAGGCTATAGTTCTTAATAATGCTAATTGGCTTAAAGATATAAACTATATGGAGTTTTTAAGAGATTTCGGGGCAGACTTCAGCGTTAATCGTATGCTAAGTGCGGATTCTTATAAATCTCGATATGAAAAGGGACTAACTTTTTTAGAATTTAATTATATGATATTGCAAGCATACGATTTTTTATATTTAAATAAAGAGCATGGCTGTATTTTGCAAATTGGCGGGCGAGACCAATGGTCTAACATTTTGGCAGGCGTTGATTTAATAAGAAGAAAAAATAAAAAAGAAACATACGGTTTAACACTTAGCTTATTAGAGACTGCTGAAGGCAAAAAAATGGGCAAAACAGCAAATGGGGCAATTTGGTTAGATGAAAAGAAAACTTCCCCGCATGAATTTTACCAATTTTTTAGAAACGTGGAAGATAGTATGGTATGTGAGTATCTTCGCCTTTTAACTTTTGTGAGCTTAGAAGAAATAAAAGAGCTTGAAAATTTAAAAGGCAAAGAGATAAATAAAGCAAAAGAAAGGTTAGCATATGAAGTTACGAAGCTTATTCACGGTGAAAGGGAGGCGGCAGATGCGAAAAAAGCTGCTCTTAGCCTTTTTGGTGCGGGCAATGATGAAGGCTCTATTCCCAAATGTGAAATTACTGAAGATAAATTAGATATTTTAACACTTTTAGAAAAAGCAAATTTAATAAAAAGCCGAAGCGAGGGGCGAAGATTAATTGCCCAAAATGGAATAAAAATTAATGATGAGAATATAACAAACCCAGAAGAACAAATTTCTATAGTAGATGGCTTAATGATACAAAAAGGGAAAAAGAATTTTTGCAAAGTGATTAAAACAAAGGAAAATTTTAAATGAATGCACTTTTAAAGTATGGCGAAATAGCCCTTAGAGGGAAAAATAGACACCTCTTTGAAAATAAATTGATGAACACAGTTTCTAACATAGTTGGTGTGCGTGTTCAAAAAGAACAAGGGCGGTTTCTAGTTAAAGATATAACAAATATAGAACCCTTGCAAAATATAATAGGCATAAGTGCTGTATGCCCAGTAGATATAATAGAAAAAGACGACATAGATAGCTTAAAAGAAGCTGTTTTAAACCACGTTCGTGAAAATATAAGCGGAGAATTTACTTTTAAAATTACAGCAAAAAGAGCTAATAAAAATTACCCGCTAACTTCGCCAGAAATAAATATGGAGCTGGGCGGGCACATATTAGAAAATGTGCAAGGTGCTTCTGTAGATGTAAATAACCCAGACCACATAATATACGTTGAACTTAGAAACAATGTTTATGTTTATTCTAAAATATTAAAAGGGGTTGGCGGGCTTCCTAGCGGGGCTGGGCGGGCTATCTCACTTCTTTCAGGCGGGATAGACAGCCCAGTTGCCACTTTTCTTTCAGCACGCCGTGGCT
>JGI24697J35500_11274935_pt1 | contig 15333 bp, 11 predicted proteins | sample TergutMp193P1_FD_35500 | JGI IMG/M metagenome (IMG submission 35500) | reverse complement strand
CCATCTACAACTATGCCGGCCTGTACCGGGAAGCCGGCATAGACGGGCTCGTATCTTTTTATGGCAAAGGGAGCCAGCCCCGCCTTTCGCCGGACCAGGAAAAAATGCTTGCGGACACCATAGAAAGCAAGACCCCCTGCGGAGAAGGACTGGGAATCGCCCAGAATTGGACTTCGCCCCTGATCGCCAAATGGGTGGAAAAAGCTTTCGGCGTCCTCTACTCGGACCGGGGGATCCGCAACCTGTTGGAGCGGATCGGCTTTTCGTATGCAAGCCCCACCCACAGCTTGGCCAAGTCGGATCCGGTAGAAAAAACAGCTTTCAAGCGCTCCTTCGAAGATTTCAAAAAAAACTTCTAGACGATGCGATCGACCGCATCTTTTTCCTTGACGAATCTAAGATACGCGATTTCCAAGCCCTCCAAAAAGCGTGGAGCAAGAAGGGGGCGCAAAAGGTCGTCCCCACTTATGGGAAACATCATACGGTGAACATCATCGGAGCGCTCGACTACGAATCCGGGGAAACGATCCATTCGTTGGAGGAGCAGTTCACGGCCCGCGAATTCGAGGCGTTCCTCCGCCTGTTGCTGAAAAAGTGTCCCAACGAAAAAATCGTCGTCATCTTAGACAACGCAAGACTGCACCACGCAAAGTGCCTCGAAGAGTTCCTCAAAGAGAACGAGTCTCTGCTCGAGCTTGTCTTCCTGCCCCCATACAGCCCGGACTTGAACATGATAGAAGAACTGTGGGGATGGCTCAAGGAAACTGTGGTCAACAATGTCTTCTACGAAAAAGCCATGCATTTGACCGCAGCCGTCCAAACTTTCTTCCGTGACATAAATAAAACTCCCCAAAAAACAGCTGAACGTTTGTGCTTTCAGTTTTGAAAGATTTTCATATTCCACATTTCTAAAAATGAATTACCGTCTATATAGAGTTGAATACAACAAAAAAATTTTATGTTTACAAGTAATGATTTCTGAAATGATAGAAAAAATTTACGTACTTAAAATTACTACTGAAGAAGATTTTACGAAGTACATTAGTTCACTCATAAGCAATCTTCATAACCAAATGGGGACTAAATAAGAAAGAGTTAGGGATGAATTTTGAAATGTCGATTTTAGGAGCTGGAAAGAATGATTAATATTGTCCTTGATACAAACATCTTATATAATAATTTTTATTTTAAAAATAGTAAACTGCAGAGGCTTATCGATTTGATTCAAACAGGCGAGGTTAATGTTTGCTTAACAGAAATGAACCAAGAGGAGTTAATAAACCAATTAAAAAAAAAGATACAAAAAGACTTAAACGATTATAAACGAGTAAAGAATCAATTATTTAAATTATTACCTACAACTGAGTTTCCAGATTTAACGCTAGAAGAAGAAGTAAATAAATATCGTCTTGCGCTAGAAAATCTACTTATAGAGAATAGTATTCAAGTTATCCCATTTCCACAAGAATCCGATGCAATAGCGAATATTAGCAAAAAATACTTCATTGGCAGCAAACCTTTTTCAGAAACTGGAAAATCATCATTTCCCGATGCAATAATTTGGCAAAGTATTTTAGAATTTTTATCGGAATTCAACGACGAAGAAGAACTTTATTTTGTATCAAACAATCATAAAGATTTTTCGAATGATGAAAAGAAAAATTTCCACGCTGATTTAATAAACGATTTATCTCCTAGTATTGTTTCTCGTGTACATTATTTTAATACTTTAGACGATATCTTTGAAGAACCAACGATTTTGGAATTAGAAAAAAGGTACATTAAAACATGGGAACTGGATTTTGATTTAAGTGAGGGTAATAGAAAAAATGATTTTACAAACTTTTTTCTCGAAAATGACGAGATTTTAGAAGTTATTAGATGGGAACTTTCAAATAATACTTATGAAGCGGAATATTTTGAAGGTTGGGGAGAAGACCCACACATAGATAAAGTTGAAATTTTAAGTGCGGAATCCGCCTACCAACAAGATGACAAGTGGATAATTGATTTCCAAATAAAAGTCGATTACGATTTCACAATAACAACATATAATTGTGGATACGAACAAGATGACGAAGATTGGGAAATTCATGATTCAGGAAAAGGTGAAAGTTATTTGACTGGCGAAGTAGAATATTACCATGACAAAGAAGCGTTTGGAGAAATTTGGAATGTAAAAGTAGATTAAACTCATCAAAATGCTCAAAGATAAGAAAATGATTTTATTGACTGCCCACCGCAGAGAAAATCTGGGAGCAAATATGCGTAGTATGTTTACAGCAGTTAATCGTGTGATGAATGAGTTTAAGGATGTGGAGGTGGTTTATCCCATTCACATGAATCCACAGGTGAGAAGTGTTGCTGATGAAATTTTTGGTGATAATCTTCGTGTGAAAATTATTGACCCTTTAAAGATATTGGATTTTTATAACTTCTTGAATCAGTCTCATATTATTATGTCGGATAGTGGTGGAATTCAGGAGGAAGCGCCATCTCTTGGCAAGCCTGTTCTTGTTTTGCGTGATACGACTGAGCGTCCCGAAGGTGTTGAGGCTGGCACTTTGAAGTTGCTGGGTATGGATGGGAGATTATTTATCAGTTGAAGAAGGAATTGTTGACGGATAAGGCGGTGTATGAGCGGATGTCTAGGGCTAGTAGTCCTTATGGGGAGGGAACGCTAGTCGGTACATTGTGGCTGCTATAGTGGGGCGGTTTAGTGGATAGGAAATTTAAAAATCTTGCTTTCAATTTTTAAAGAAACCTTTGTAATTGACGGAGTACATCTGTCAGTTACAAAGGTTTCTTTATTTTATCAAATATGTCCCTTAATATTAATTTTTTGTCCCGAATGGATTCTTCATGGTTGACGTTTGTCCCTCGGTGGTTTATAATAACTTATGGTGGTGATTCTGATGAAAAAACAAAATGTCATTAATCTTATCAAATTTTGGGCTGAAAGTAATGAAGATGCCTTTCGAACGGAAGCTACGATGATTGCTCGTTATTTTGATCAGGTCGGTGATTTCGAAATTTCCCAGTACATTGTAGGACTTTTAGCAACTGATGATTATCTAGTGCCGCAAACTATTGAGTTTGAAAGTAAATTTTTAAGAAAAGTTAACGTTGATAATCAACAATTACTCTTACCAACTGTCATTGTAGATGAAATCAAGGGTGTGTTAAACGCAATTTCTCTTAACGCTGGTGTGAACAAATTCATGTTTGAAGGTAAACCGGGTACAGGCAAAACGGAAGCGGTCAAGCAAGTCGCTCGTCTTCTTGGTCGTGAACTTTTTATGGTTGAGTTTAACGAACTTATAGACAGTAAATTGGGGCAAACCGCAAAAAATATTTCAAGTGCCTTCAAAGAAATCAACCATATGCCTAATCGAAATCGAACTATAATTTTGTTTGATGAAATGGATGCTATTGCTTTGGATCGGATCAATTCCAATGATTTGCGAGAAATGGGAAGAGTGACTTCGACAGTATTAAAAGAAATAGATCGGCTGAACGAACAGGTCGTTTTGATTGCAACTACAAATTTATATGGTAAATTAGATCAAGCTTTGATTAGAAGATTTGACAGTATCATTAATTTTGATCGCTACGCTGAGAATGATTATGTCGCTATTTCAGAAGTAATTTTAAACCGATTGTTAAAAAGATTTAACAAAGTTGGTCAAGACTTACGTTTATTCAAGAAGATTATTCGTAAAATGAAAAACATCCCAAGCCCAGCCGAGTTAGAAAATCGTATAAAAGTAGCCCTTGCCTTTAGTAATCCAGAAGAAAAATTTGATTATTTAAGACAATTGCTAAAGCACGTTATTAATAGCGATCAAGAGCAGTTGGCTCAACTGTCCTCTCTAGGATTCACTGTAAGAGAAATCGAACTATTAACTGGGATATCAAAAAGTCAAGTTTCCCGTGAAATAAAGAATTTGGAGGATAGACAATGAGTAATGCGATACTTGAATTAAAAGGAAGTTTCGAACAAAAAAATAATCCCTCGAGGCCAGGTGCGGTAGCTCTCCCGAAAGATTCTGAGATTTCAGTTGATAAAATAAGTAATCTCTTGAATGAGCTAAATCATTTGCTGAACTTCTGGGAAAAAGAAGCTTATGTTGATGGCGCATTAATTAACATAAGATATAGACGTTTAGTGGCTAAAAGCAATCGTGTGGCCCGTTTGTTTACTCATGGAAATTTACTTGCAAATGACTTAATTGTTGGTGCTAGGTTTGTTGGAGGGGCGAATAATTCGAAAAAACATTTAATTACTTATCATGTATCCATTGGGACGCTTGAAAAAACGATAGCAGAATTGAGTATTGCACAAAACATCTTATTTAAAGAATTTAATGGCATTATTACGGACGAGTTTTTCAACGATGGCAGTGAATTATTTAAATGCTGGAAAAACATTGATTTTGAAAACTATGGTTTGTCTAAAACTGCTTTTCAGCAAATTACTAGAGATGTGTACTTTGTTGAAAAATTTCTTAAACCTGAAATAGAAATTGATTTTAGCAAACGTGCTATCATCAATTTCTTTGAAACAAATATCCCTATCGAAAAAGTTCTTGAACGATTAGGCATTACCCTATATCAAGAAAAAGTTTTGGATAAAACAACCGTGTTGTTAGACGAAAAAGAAGTTGCACTTGTAATGGGAGAAATTCCATATTTAATAGCCATGACCGTTGAAGATTTGTCACAGCTTTCGCCTAGTGATTTTATCTCTGTTCATCAAGGTGATAAAAAGACAATACCTGCCCCTTCTAACGAGCCAACAATTGGTGTGATTGACACCTTGTTTGATCCAGATGTTTATTTTGCGGAATGGGTTGAAAATCACTTGGAAGTAGATGAGAGATTTTTAATTGGTTTATTGAGCAACAATGCAAAACATGGAACAGCCGTCAGTTCTATTATCGTAGATGGACCTACTTTAAACCCGAACCTAGACGATGGTTGTGGGCGATTTCGTGTGCGGCATTTTGGTGTAGCAACGGCAGGTGGATTCAGTTCTTTTGAAATTGCGAAAAAAATTCGACAAATCGTAAAAAGTAATTTGGATATAAAGGTTTGGAATTTATCTCTAGGAGCAAATTCAGAAATCAATCCAAACTTTATTTCACCCGTAGCATTTGTTTTGGATGAGTTACAGCATATGCATGACATAATTTTCGTTGTTGCTGGAACGAATAATAACGAATCGCGTCCCAAAAAAATTGGTGCCCCAGCGGACTCTATTAATTCATTGGTGGTCAATTCAGTATCCTTTGATCAGAAATCAGCGAATTACACACGAGAGGGAATAGTACTATCTTTTTTTGTTAAACCAGACATCAGCTATTATGGTGGTTGTTCTGATAAAGGTGATTCTATTAATGTTTGTGAACCTAATGGACTTTGGCAAAGGACGGGGACTTCTTACGCTGCACCGTGGATAGCCAGAAAGTTAGCATACTTAATCCATTACATGGGTCTCACTCGAGAAGTTGCTAAAGCCTTAATCATTGACTCTGCTATTGGTTGGGATGGAGATGTTAAAAATGCAACAGAACTAGCATACATCGGGCATGGCATTGTACCGATCAAAATTGAAGATATCATTCAATCTAACCCCGATGAAATTAAATTTGTTGTGTCTGGTAAATCTGAAAGGTGGGAAACGTACAACCATAGATTTCCAATCCCAGTGACGAATGATAAGCACCCCTTTCGTACCAAGGCAACAATGTGTTATTTTCCAAAAGTAAATAGAAATCAAGGGGTGGATTATACGAATACAGAATTAAACATCAAATTTGGCCGAATTGATGCCAAAGGTAAGATAAAAGACATCAAAAAGAATGAAATTGATGATGGTGGTATTCTATTTGAACACGAGGCAAGAGCACAATTTAGAAAATGGGACAACGTCAAACACATCTCAGAAGGATTTAATGAAAAAGCAAGAGAAAAAAAAGCATACGAACGAAAATTATGGGGCATGAGAATCACAACAACTGAACGGTTAAGACCAAGAGATGGAGAAGACATTCCTTTTGGGATTGTCGTAACCCTTCAAGAATTAAATGGTATTAATCGTATACAAGAATTTATTTATCGATGTACGCTCAATGGTTGGCTTGTTAATGAAATCTCAATCGAGAACAAGGTGGAGCTGCATAATGCCTTCCAACAAGAAATTGAGTGGGAAGAGTGATTCGCTAATTATTTTGACAATATGACATCTAATGAGGAGCAAAGATATGAAGTCAAGGAATGAATCAAATAAAAAAAACAATGTATCGAACAATCAAGAGTCTTTCCAACAAAATCCAAGAGAAGAAGTCAAACTAAACTTTAGTAAGAGCAGGGATAAGCTTGGACCACCGAAACGTAAGTGTCCAAAGTGTCGACAACTATACTCTGCTAATGAAAATCACAGGTGCTGAATTGATGGATAATAAGAGAAGAGGTTTTTACTTTATTGAAAAAGATGAAAAATTAGGCTTCATAATCTCTCCTAATGCTGACCTCACTGAGAATAGTCAAGTGCCAAAAGAACAAAGAGATTTAGTTTTAAAAATAACTGAGTTTCAGAATAATCTAAAAACAATGAATGAGAATGAAACTGAAAGAACGGATGCTATAAAAAGCTACATTGATGAATTAGAAGAGCTTGCCAAATTGGGGTTGGAAGGTGAAGGTGTTCAATTAGACCTTTCTAAGGCAGGATTAGAGGAGCTTGAAAAGAAAATTGTTAAAATTGAATATCCTAAAATTAAAAATAAATATCTTATCAAATTAATGAGGTTTGCTTTAATAATAAGTTGCTTATCGTTTCTTATTCGAATTATCTTGACATCTTATTTCGAAAACATTGACTATTTAAGTAGCTATTTTATGATAATAATTGGAGTTCAAATTGGTGCAATTATTTCATTTTGTGTACGAAAAAATCAAGCTACTTTTAAAAACGTTGTAGCGATCGAAGAAGATTTGCTACTTCCTTGTATAAGATTGACTATTTTATCTTTATGTTCAATTGTTTTTGGACTTTTAACCAGTAGTGGTATTGTTTCTATTCAAATAGGCAGGTTTCAGACACAATATCTTTATCGTCAAATTAATCAGCAAATATTATTCGGGGTCATTTGTGGTTTAGGTGATAATCTCATTATGGAAAATATTTATGTAAAAGCTAAAAATATTATTCCTTGAAATCCAATCACAAATACTACTTGCTTCGTAGGTTATCATCTAGCAAAAAAAAATACTTAAAAAAGGCTATACCAATATCGGTTACGACAACATGAATGATTACTATGATATATACCTAAAAGATACACGTTTGAAAGAATTACAAGTTTCGGATGGTTTTGTATTTATCCAAGCTGATTTAGCCGATGAAAAAAGGTTAAAAGAAGTATTTGAACAGTATCGACCGAAGATTGTCATTAATTTAGGCGCTCAGGCTGGGGTGCGCTATTCCATTGAGAATCCGAAGGCGTATATGGATAGTAATATGATTGGATTCTTTAATGTTTTGGAAATGTGCCGTCATTATCTTGTGGGGCATTTGCTTTACGCTTCCTCTAGTTCGGTTTATGGGAATCAGGAGAAGACACCATTTTCGACGGAGGATAATGTGGACCATCTCGTGAGTTTGTATGCAGCGATGAAGAAATCTAACGAGTTGATGGCGCATACTTATAGTCATTTGTATGGGATGCCGACTACTGGATTGCGTTTCTTTACGGTTTATGGTTCCCTTGGTCGTCCGGATATGGCTTATTTTGGATTTACTAATAAGATTGTGAAGGGTGAGTCGACCAAGATTTTTAATAATGGGGATATGTATCGGGATTTTACTTATATTGATGACATTGTACAAGGGATTGAGAATATGTTGCTTAGTCCGCCTAAGGGCGAAGTTCCTTATAGGGTGTACAATATTGGGAACAATCAGCCGGTTAAGTTGATGTATTTTATCGAGACATTGGAGAAATCTCTTGGTATAGAGGGTAAGAAGGAATTCGCCGATGCAGCCGGGTGATGTTTATCAGACTTATGCAGATGTGCAGCCTTTGATGGATGGTTTTGGGTTCAAGCCTAGTATCTTACCCATAATACGAAGCCCTTAAAAATTGTCTGAAAAACTGTTGACCTAATATTCCAAGGCGCATTTTCTTTGAACGCTTATAAGTATTTAGTTTTTTTTGGACACGCAGTGAAGACATGAGATAAAAAGAAATAAAGAATCTTAAAGACGAGGTTAAAAATATAACTGATAATACAAAATTCGACATCTAAAACGGAAGAAATATAGTAAAATAAGGAAAAATGCGTTTGGGGGAGTCGGAAAATGAAGTTAATCAGCGTCATCGGTGCATTTATTTTCACGTTAGGGATGTTAATATTAGGGCAAATTCATTGGCATCAAAGAATTGAATATGCAACGGCACTAGCTAGGGATACTTTTATTGAGATTGAAGTAGAAGAACCTGAAGAGAAGCAAGAAGAAGAAGAAGAAGAAGAAGAAGAAGAAGAAGAGAAAGGAGCAGATTTAGAAGAGACTGAAGAAGAAATTGAAGAAGTGCAGGACGTTAGTGAGATATTAGAAATAAATCCTGTTATTACGGAACCTGTGATGCCATATGTTCCTATCTATGTGCCTGCACCTCGCCCACCCTCCATTGAAATCCCACCCGGCAATGATTATTACTATTATCCGGAACAATCGTATCCAGAAGATACTTATGATTCAAATGAGCCTTCGATGCCTGAGGAGCCTGAATGGAGTTATCCTTCACCGGAATTAGAGGACGCTCCTTCTGATGGGGAAGAGGAGCCGGGGATTTATTCTCCTGGTGGTGGCGGAGATTATGAATAGTAAGAAATGATTCTCGTCTTTTTGCGGGGATCATTTTTTGATTTAGTGGGTTTGGGGATAAGAGCCCGTAAGCTATTTGTCAAAGAAGACAGTGTTTTGACTGTTTATTTTTTCCATGGAGTATCTAGGGGATAATTATTTCAAACATTCTTTAAAAAAAATGCATTATTTTGTTTAAACGAATCAAAAATTATCTAAAATAACTCGAACACTATTTTGAAGGAAGTGGTGAATACGTTTAATGTAGAAAAAAGAAAAAAAATTACGCTTCAAAAATTGGAAGCTTCCTTGAAGCGGGCTACTTATCAAGATTTTTTCAATGAAATCATGCAGTTAATCGAGCAAAAAAAGCTAACGCCCATTAAGAACTCAAAACTAAATGGCAAAAAGCCGGCTCTTTATTTAGCCTATTGGATTGAGCCGTCAGAAGTTGACCGAAGTCATTTAATTGACGAGCTTCGCTATCAGTTGAATTCCCGCTTGAAAATCGACTACTACCTTCAAAATCTCAAGATCTATGAGCAAGACCGTCTGTTTATTTTGCAATTGAGCGCTTATTTGAATGAAAACCCCTCAAAAATGGAACGAAATATTTCTCTAAACGAGCGCTCTTACGAAATTTGGCAGCGGGAAAAATTTTTGCAGCAAGAAGGTGGCCGGCAACTGCTTAAAAACTTAGGATTAGAGCTTAGCCAACTTAATATTTACCACACCGCTGAGCCGATTGCGTACTACTCCCGTCATAAAAATCAGCCACAAAACATCTTGATTATTGAGAACAAAGATACGTTTTATACGCTGCGAAAGCATTTGCTTGCGGGGCATGACTCGATTTTAGGTTTACCTATTGGAACCCTCATTTATGGCGGCGGCAAAAAAGTGACCAAAGCGTTCGGGGACTTTCACGATAGCGTTGAACCGTATTTACTGGATAAAAGCAATCAATTTTATTATTTTGGGGACATTGACTACGAAGGTATTGCTATTTACCATCAACTTCAAGGAGTTTTCAGTCAAGTTCAGCCGTTTCTGCCGGCTTATTCTTTAATGGTCAAGAAAGCGAAGGCCTTCAATTTGGCAAAGATGAAGTCGGGGCAAAGAGAACAGAATACGCTCTTATTTTTGAAGCATTTTCAGGAAGATGAACGTCTGCTTATAAGGTCTTTGCTAGAAAAAGGGCACTATATTCCGCAAGAAATCATGAACTTATCGGATCTTTGAGAAAGGAGAAATATTTATGCACTACGAGTTTCTCAGAAACTTTTCAAAACGGATGCAAAAAATAGGGGCTTATGCGTTGTTGTTCAAAAATAGCCATGCGAAAGCTACGTGGAAGACATACGGTTTTGAATCTTTTGATGATCAAATAAATATTCTGATTTCCGTGTTGCTCTATATTATGGAGGAATCCTTGAAAAAAGAGCCTTGCCTCATTGAGAATATTGGGGACTTTATCGATCAAATCAACGTCCAATACTATAAAAATCCGTTATCCTATGAAGAATGCATTGACCTTGCCCGTTACATCGTCAATGTAATTCTTTGCAACGACGGGGCAGCCATGTATTTTGAGAGCTATGATTACGAAGAGCGGGCAAGAAAACCCATTAACATCAACTTCGTCAACAATAAAATTATATATTTGGATCAGGATGTCAAGCGAACCTCTTATTATTTGACCGATGACGGCTATAATTTGCTGCTTTCGACCTTGGAGCTGGACCGGCATTTGCAATTTACGGTCCAAGATATTATTTTAAAGCTCCAGCTAGAAAAAGGAGCTTATGATAAAGCAGTTGAGAGCGTCAAGCAAATTTTTAACCTGCTCCGAATTCAGTTTCAAAAAATAGAAGAAGACATGCGAAAAATTAAACAGAATGCGTTGATTTATACGCCTGAGGATTATCGCCTTATTATAGAAGAGAACTTAGAAACTATTGAAAAAACAAAAGAAGAATTTTTGAAGCATCGAGAATATGTCGAAGATAGAATCAGCGAATTTGAGGAAAAGGATATGAGCATCCAAAAATTGAGCAAAGAAGAGCGAGAGAATTTAGGCTACTTGAAAGAAGTCGTTTCCTATTTGAACCGCTCCATCGACGAGCACCAAAAAATTCTCAATTCGCATTTCGACCTTAAAATCCTTTACGGCAAAGAATTGGATGATTTGTCTCAAATGGTGCTTATCCAGCGCTTCAATTTGCAACAACACCTGTACGAGCCTGTTTTAAAAAATCCAGACGCCTTGGAAAATTTAGAAATCTTTTTGCGGCCATTATTTAAAAGCGAATTGCCAAAAACCTACAATCTCAACCAATCGCTGGAGCTGCAAAAGCCCATTGTCAAAAAAGATAAAGAAGAGCTGTTTTTCAGTGAAGAATTAGAAGATTTCGATGATGAGGAATGGCGGCAGCTCAAACAAAAGCGATTGGAAAAATACGAGAAATCCTTGGAAATCTTAATTGAGAAAGCAGAAGCTTCACCTATTACGTTAAAAGATTTGAAAGAACGGCTTTCCGAAGCAGAATTAGAAACGTTGATTCCAACAGTGGATATTTTCAAACAAATTATGGTGGATCTTTTGCAGGAAAAAGAAATCCATTTGGAAGAATGGCGCAAGGAGCAAGAAAACAGCCTGATCAATGACAGTCTTGATTTTCAGCTGAGCAACACTCTTCTTGCGCTTCTAAATTCGAGAAATCATTGGAAAATTATCCAAAAAATAAAAATTGAGCGATTAGCAGAAGATGAGAAAGTGACGTTTCGAAACCTAAAAAGCGAGGACGGCCGTCTAAGAAAAATTGAGTGTTCCGATGTTAGAATTGAGGTGAGCTAATGTTTCAACTGGAAGAAATCAGGTGGAGCCAGCAAATTTTTTATCGGTTGCTGGACAAACGGGAAATAACGGCAGAGCTGGACAAGGAGCTTTATAACGAATATATGGGCAGCGAACGAGTGGCGATTTTGGTAAAAGAGCAGGCCCAGACGGCGCTGTGCCAAGTTGAACGTTATGGTTCGACGATTTATTTGATTCCTAACGAGGAAAACGAGCTATTGGGATTTTCTAAACAGCAGCTTAAAGTAAGGCTTTGCGGTACGAAAGGAACGCTTCGCGATTATTATTTATCCCAGTTTATTATTTTGACGCTTCTAGTTGTCTGCTATGAAGGCGGGGGCGCCAGCAGCAAGTCCCGGGAATTTTTGAGAATCGGGGAATTTCAAAATATGATTGCCGAGCGTCTGCAAGAAGGGGCCGAAAGCTATACAGTCGAGGAACAGTCCAAAAACGGGATTGCCTTTTCGAATATGCTGGAAGCCTTCAATGCTCTGAAAAGTGTGAACCAGTCCAAGGCAAGAACGACGAAAGAAGGCTTTTTGCATGGAATTTTCGTCTTTTTGCAAGACCAGGAATTAATTGATTATTTAGAACAGGATGAAATGATTAAAACGACAAAAAAAATGGATCAGCTGATGGATTTCAATTTGTTGAACAAAAATCATTTCGACCGAGTTCGGAAAGTATTGGGTGAAGCTATCAATGAGTAGAATAAATCGGATTCGCATCATCAATTTGAAATACAATCATAACCGCATGTGCATCGATGATGAAATGTTTGATCTGGCTACTGAAAGCACGCTGTTTTCTTTGCGAAATGGCGGAGGGAAGTCGGTTTTAGTCCAGATGTTGACGGCTCCTTTTGTGGCAAAAGGCAAGCGCAACACCAGCGAGCGGCCTTTTGCCAGCTATTTTACTAGCGATCGACCCACTTTTATTTTAGTGGAGTGGGCGCTTGACCATGAAGCAGGCTTCGTTTTAACTGGCATGATGGTGCGAAAAAACCAAACATTAACTGACGAGGACAACGATCAGGAGCTTGAAATCCTTAACTTTATTCACGAATACGAGGTTGAAAACGAGTACGATATCCAGCACCTACCTGTAATCGTAAAGGATCAAAATTCCAAGCGCATCGGGAGCTTCACCCACTGTAAAAATATTTTTGAAAAAGCGAAGCAAAACCCCGCTTTGAAATTTGAAGTGTTCGACATGAACCAATACCCTAAAAGCAAGCAGTATTTTGCCAAATTGCAAGAATTTCAGATTTACGCTAAAGAATGGGAAACGATCATCAAAAAAGTAAACCTCAAGGAGTCAGGCCTTTCAGAACTGTTCAAAGAGGCAAAAGACGAAAAAGGCTTAGTAGAAAAGTGGTTTTTGCCAACGATAGAGGAAAAATTGAATCATGAACAAAACCGCATGAAGGAATCCCATAAACTGTTATACAAATACATCGTGCAATACAAACAAAATCAAAGCAGTTACCAGCGGAAAGAAGGAATTCTAAATTTCAAAGAGACCATGGAACCGATTATCGATTTAGAAGAAAAGTTGCGCACTAACTTGCAGCAAATCTACGGATTTGAATCCGAGCTAAATGAAATGTTCCATGCGACCAAATATTTATTGGAAACAAATAAAAACCAATTTGCTGATTTGGAAACTAAAGCATTGGAGTTGAAAAATCAACAACGGGCACTTGCATACGAAGCAGCTTCATTGGAAATTTACGATTTGGAAGATGAGGTCGACATCAAAGAAGGGCAAGAAAGTTGGGAAGAAGAAATTTTTGAAGGATTGCAAAAAAAGCGAGAGGCTTTTTGGCATGAAGCGAATTGCTTAGATGCGTCTCGCCTTTATGGAGAATACAAAGAGATTTCCGAACAGGTTCAACAGTTAGAGGTTGAATTAAAATTAGCGAAAGAAAAAGATAAAGATTTGCAACCGAGGTTGGAAAGCTTAGGTTATTCCCTTAAATTAAAACTGACTGAGCAGGTGGCAAGCTTAAGCAACGAACTTATCAATAAACAAAATGAAGAAAGAAGCATCCAAAAAGAAACAGGATTCCTTCAACAGGAGTTAGATGGCATTCGCCAAGGATTTGAGTCGCTCATCAGAAAAGAGGCAGCTTTGACCGAGAAAATTCAAAGCTTTGACCAACTGGAAATAGATTTTAATAAGCAATTTTCCCGTCATTACCAAAGAAATTTATCAGGAAATTATGAACTCAATTTTTTGGAGCAGGAATACGTTCTTCTAGAGCAGCAATTGGACCAAAACAAGAAAGATCGTTTCGCCACTAGTTCCTTGCAGCAAGAATTAAAGGAAAAAGCTCATATGCTTAACCGAGCGACAGATGATGCCGCTAATGAAATAGGGCGTCTAGGGTCAGAACTTAAAAATGCTTCAGAAAAATTAAGTTCACTTGACGAACAAGCCGCTAGCCGCCGCCAGCTACTCCCCTATATTAGTTGGCCAGAAGATCAGATATATAACAAAGAAGGCCTCGTCAAGGCTTTCCGCGATAAAATAAACGACTTAAAAGAAAGGTTGCATCAGCAGCGGACTCGTTATGAAAAAGAAGAGGAAGCATACCATAAGTTAAAAGCAGGCATTGTCCTTGAATTGCCAGAATGCTTTTCCGACTTTTTGTCCGATAAAGGCATTAAGCCACTTTTAGGAATGGAGTGGCTGAAACGAAGCAAGCAAAATCGCCAACTTTTAAAGTCCAATCCTTTCCTGCCATACAGTATCATTTTAACTGAATTGGAATTTTTGAAAATTAAAAACGAAAAGCAAGAAATTTTCACCCAGTTCCCAATTCCTATCTTAATTCGTGAAGAATTAGAAAAAGGCCAGAAAAAATCAGGTTTTGTCGACCTAGAAAACGTCCATTTTTATGTTTACTTTAATGGCGATTTATTAGAAGAAAAACAGCTCGTCCTTATTTTAAAGGAAAAAGAAGCTCAATTAGATAAGTTAGAGCACTTAAAAGCGCAAACCGAGGACGCTCTCGCCCAATTTACAGAAAAATACGAAGTTATAAGCGCCCAGTCCTTAGACGAAATTACCTATCGTTCCCAGTCACAAGAAGTCGAACGGCTAACAAAGCAATTATCAGGCACAGAAACTCGACTTCAGCAACTGTACAGCGAAAGAAAAAGCAACGATGAGCAAATCAGCGACGCGGTACAAACTTTTAAAAAGCTTCAAGACAACCAATTTTCTTTGGAAAAGCAAATAAAAGCTCTCCAAACTTTGAAACGTGGCTACGAAGAATTTTTAGAACATCATCGACAAAATAGTGAAGTCAAAGAAAAACGCTTAAAAATCGAATTTCTCATCAAAGAAAATGAAGATAAGCTAGAAAAAAATAGAGAACAGATCATTCGCCAAAACACGATTATCGCTGAACTTTCTGCTAAACTGAATCAAGAAAAGTTAAAAGCCAACCATTTTGAAATTTACAAAGAAGCTCCTATTATCCACAAAGATACAGAAGATCTGAAAGCAGAATATAATGCGATCATGGAAAAGAGTGGCTCGGACGTGAAAAATCTCCAAAAGCGACTGGATGAAACCAATAAAACCTATCGAAACC
>JGI24697J35500_11274936_pt1 | contig 15367 bp, 12 predicted proteins | sample TergutMp193P1_FD_35500 | JGI IMG/M metagenome (IMG submission 35500) | reverse complement strand
ACAGTACTCATATTTTCTATAATAATTCCGTTTTTCTTCATATTTGTTTTTGGGGCTATTTTTAAAAATGAATATATAGAAAATGCAACGGCATATATGTTGTCCAATGTCTACTGTATTGTTTGCAAGGCTTGATTTTTCCAAGATGAGCCGTGATAAAAACGTTGTAGTAGAAATGTATAGCTAGAACTTCTAAATTTAAATACCTAAATATCCTCATTATATTTAAATTACTTGCAGCCGAAATTAAAGAACCAAGGCTAGGAACTTAAGGGAGACAATAGCCCAGACAATACGATAGGTATTAAACCAAGTGAACATAGATATTATAAAAATTAGATGGACTACAGTAAAATTATACACTAAAAAAGTAAGTCTAAAAGAAAATACATAAATATTGATAACGCTTAAAACAAGAACTGAAACTGAAAGAAATAAAAAAGAATAAATTATAACAGCTTTGTCTATAATTTTGCCTTTATTTTTAGCTAAGATTAAACCTAAAGGTCTAGAGACTAGATATGTAAGAAGAAGTGAAAGAATTAAAATTCTTTAAGTATTTTGAAATCGCTCAGTAACTAAGTCTAAAACTAGCATATTATCTCTTATACTAATTCCAAAATTAAAATGCCGCTTATCAAATTTAAGTATTGAACGTACCAAAGTCTATTTAAAACTGTGTATACCATATAAATGTTCGGTGAGGGTTTCCACAAAAACACGAAATTCTTCTGGGTCATCAATAAAATGAGGCAAATCCATTACTAACAAAATATTACCAGGCATTACGTAAAATATGAGGGATACCACAATTGTTACAATAAATAATTGTGGTATTAACATTAAAACTCTTCGAAATATTAATTTAAAAATAAAATAATCACCTAAATTTTTCTTTAAACTCCCTCTGTGTTTCTCTTTGCATATCTTTTTTAGCTATTGATTGGCGTTTATCATGAAGTTTTTTACCTTTAGCGAGAGCAACATCTATTTTAACTAAGCTTCCTTTGAAATAAATTTTAGTGGCGACTATTGTGTAGCCATCTTTTGTAGCTGCACCTATTAATTTATTTATTTCTTTTCTATGAAGCAATAATTTACGATTTCTTAAAGGGTCTTTATTAAATATGTTACCTTTTTCATAAGGTGATATGTGCATCCCTAAAATATAGGCTTCATTATTAATAATCTTAACGAAAGACTCTTTAAGATTGCAACGCCCAACCCTTAAACTTTTAACTTCTGTACCGACTAGTTCAATGCCTGCTTGAAAAGTCTCTTCTATAAAATAATCATGGGTGGCTTTTTTGTTTGCGGATATTATTTTGATATCTCTTAACATTTTTAGATTTCTTAACCTTTCTTGAAGCCCCTTCAACTTTTTTAATGAGTCTAAAATCTATTTTATCATCAAAAATTTTTAAAACTTCAATCACTACCCTATCACCTAGCGATAATGTTTGTTTTGTTGTCTTATTAATATATAAGTAAGATTCTCTTATATAAATATATTCACCAGGAAATTTATTAATAGGAACAAATCCTTCAACTGTATTATCTAATTGAACGAACAAGCCTTTTTTCCCAAAAGCAAATGAAATAGTACCGATAAAGCGATTTCCTATAAAATCTTGCATATAAACTGCCTTTTTTTCTTTTAAATCAGCTCTTTCTAATTCCTCGGCTTTCCTTTCCAAAACAGAACAATTAAGAGTAAGCTCTGGCAATATATTATTATAGTGCTCTACTCTGCTTTCTATTAAAGTTCCTGCTAAATATTCTTTTATAATTCTGTGTATTAAGAGGTCTGGATATCTTCTAATAGGAGAGGTAAAATGAGTATAATATTTGGCTGCTAATCCAAAATGCCCTAATGCTTTTTCACTATATTCTGCTCTGCTCATAGTTCGTAGCAATATAGGCTTTATTAAGTTTTCTTCATTTTTATCTTTTATTTTATCCAAAAAGACTTGATAGCTTTTGCCATGTTTGCCACGAACACTATAGCCTAAAGGTTTAATAAATTCATTTAAAGATTTAAGCTTTTCAGCTTTTGGTTTTGAATGATTTCTATATACAAAAGGAAGCTCTAACCAAAAAAAATGCTCTGCTACTACTTCATTAGCTAACAACATAAATTCTTCTATTATATTCGTTGCAACAGTTTTATTTTTCACTTCTATATCAACAGGCTTTCCACGCTTCATTATTATTTTAGCCTCTGGAATGGCAAAATCTAAAGCTCCTCTAACATAACGCCTTTTACCTAAAATGGCTGCAAGCTCTTTCATAGTGAACAAAAGCTCTGTATAATTTTTATATCCATAAACTTTTTCGCCTTTAAGAACTAAGTCTACTGCTTCATAAGTCATCTTTTTTTTAGAGTTTATTATAGTGTGGATTATATCATAATTTGTTACTTCTCCTTTATTATCCACTTCCATTATACAACTTAGTGTTAACTTATCTATACCAGGTTTTAGAGAACATAAATCATTACTATGTTTTTCATCTAACATAGGTATAACTTCATTTGTTAAATATGTGCTAGTTCCTAATTCTTTTGCTCTTTCATCTAAAGGGCTATTTTCAGTTACATAATGTGCAACATCTGCAATATGAACACCTAAACGGAAGCCATCGTGTAATTTTTCTAAGCTAATGGCATCATCTAAATCTTTAGCATCTTCGCCGTCTATAGTTACTATAGTTAAGTTTGTTAAATTTAATCTATCCATTTTTTAAAATACAAGACACTTCCTTTATTTACTTCTGCTGAGCACTTCTTTTATAAAAAATTTTAATTTCTTTAATAAAAAAGCACTCATAGGTGAATTTTTCTAATTTTCACCTTTAGTGCAAATTTAATGTCCTAATGTTGATATAAGAGTTAGCACTAAGGAAAGCACTATAAAAAGTGTGCCTAGCACTTTAGTTATTAAATGTAGTTTCCCTTCAATAGAACGACCTTTATTTTTATTCCAATATGTGTCGGGGGCACCAGAGCCACCTATACCCGCTCCTAAGCCTTCATTATTTTTCTTTTGAGCTAAAATAACAATAATAAGACCTAAAGCGAGGAAACCATATATTATAGCAAGTGTAGTGTAAAGAGGTGTCATAATTTTTTGATTACTCCTTTTATGGTGTTTTAAAAATGTGTTAATACTTCGTTGAATTTCTTTAAAAATTAGGTTATGTAAAACCTTTTGGGGCATAATTTAATTACACTTCCTAATTTTACAATTATTCTACTTGTTTGAACACATTTTTATACCCACCGTTAATGTATATATATTATGGGAGAAGAAGGATTCGAACCTCCGAAGCAAATGCAGCGGTTTTACAGACCGTCCCCTTTGGCCACTCGGGAATTCTCCCATACATAGTATGGTGAGTTCATTTACCAAACTCACCATACTAGTATAACAAATTATTATAAGTTTGTCAAGTGTTTTTTAATATTTTTTTCACTCGCAACAGGTATAGCTTTTTAACTACCTAAGCAGAGAAAGGTTAATTCTTTATTTTTAATTAAAATTTATTCAGCACGGCTTCCACGCCCATTATAATCACGATTTTCAGAATAGTCTAGTCTAGCATATAAACTTAATGAATATAAACCAGCAAGACCAACTAAAGCATAAAGGAAGCGGCTAAATCCACCAAAATGGTTAACATGACCAATCCCTGTACCAAAAAGAGTTCCTATGGCATCAAAGCGGAAAAATCCGATAAGCCCCCAATTTATGGCACCTATAATAACGAGGGTTAACGCAACCCAATCTAATGTTTTCATAAAACCTCCTTGTGAAATTTATTCACAATAGTATTTTAAACATTTTTACTATAAATTATTAACTAAATTATTTCCTTGTTGACAAAATGGATTGTATTAATGTATAATTATTTTTAGAAAAGCTAGGTGTTGAAACCAAAAAAAGCAAATATTAAATAATATAATTTTTGCTTATGTTTGTAATATCAAAATAGGAGTTGTTTAATGATAAAATTTATTGTGGAAGAGAATGCTTTTTTAGGAGTAAAAAAAATTGCAAATAAAGTTGCAAAAGATTTTGAAAAAGTTAGCGGAAACTTACCCGAAATATTAGATAACATAAGTACACAAAATATAAAAAAAGATATAGCGGAATTAAAAAGCGACAATTCAAATGTATCTTCTAAAATTCTAACCGAAACAAAAGAAGTACTTTTCGCAACTTTAGGAAAAAGCCCCTTAGTCGAAAATATGATTGAAAATAAAAAATTTGATAGCAGTGAAATCAAGGGAAAAAGAGAAGTATACCAAATTAAGTGGGTAGATAATATCTTAATAGTAGTTGGCAGCGATAAAAGAGGGACTATTTATGGAATGTTTGCTCTATCTGAATTTATAGGAGTTTCTCCACTTCATTTTTGGGGAGATGCAGAGCCTCTCCGTAAAAATATATCATTAGATTTATCAATTGAAACTATATCTAAAGAGCCTAGTGTTAAATATCGTGGTTTTTTTATTAACGATGAATGGCCTTGCTTCGGCACGTGGACTTTTTCTAAATTTGGCGGCTTCACAGCAGAAATGTATGACCATGTGTTTGAACTTTTATTACGCTTAAAAGGAAACTATTTATGGCCCGCAATGTGGACTTCTTCTTTCGCATTGGATGGCCCAGGAGAAGAAAATGAAAAACTAGCCGATATTTATGGAATAGTAATAGGTGCTTCACACCATGAGCCATGCTTGAGAGCAAGCGAAGAATGGGACAAAGTTCGTGGAGAAAACTCACCTTACGGAAATGAATGGAACTATTATACAAATAAAAAGGGTCTTCTAAAATACTGGGAAGGCGGATTAAAAAGAAGTGGAAAATATGAAAAAATAGTAACAATAGGTATGCGTGGGGAAAGAGATAGTTCTATGCTCGGCGAAGAAGCGACAGTTAAAGACAATGTTGACCTTTTAAAAGATATTATTACAAACCAGAGAAACTTAATTAAAACACACGCAAATGAATTGCCACAGTTATTAGCGTTGTATAAAGAAATTGAAGAATATTTTTACGGTAATGAAGAAGTGCAAGGTTTAAAAGACTGGGACGGCTTAGAAGATGTTATACTTATGTTTTGTGAAGATAACTTTGGTTTCACAAGAACTTTGCCAACAGAAGAAGTGAGAAATAAGAAGTTTGGTATGTATTATCATTTTGATTACCACGGCGGCCCTGTTTCATATGAATGGATGCCTTCAACACCTTATAAAAAAGTATGGGAACAAATGTCCAAAGCTTATGCCCACGGCGTGAAAGATGTTTGGATTGTAAACGTCGGTGATTTAAAATTTAATGAAGTGCCCCTTTCATATTTTATGGATTTAGCATATGATTTTGAAAAATGGGGGGAAAACTTAAATTCTGTAGAACAATATATAGAAGAATGGTTTTCTAAAACATTTCCTGTGGAACCATTAGAGATACAAAAATTAATGGCAGAAGTTTTGAACGGATATATTAAATTAAATAGCTGGAGAAGACCAGAAGCTTTAAACTCTTCTATATACCACCCATATAATTATTTAGAATCCGATAGAATACTTAACATTGTAAAAGATTTAAAACAAAAAAACGATGAAATATACAATGGTTTGTATGGGTCAGAAAAAGAATCATACTACAGTATGATTTACTTACCTGCCGAAGCTAGTTTTAATTTAATTAAAATGCATATATATTCATCTAAAAATATGCACTATGCAGAACAAGGTAAAAAAATAGCTAACATATATAGAGACTTAGTAAAGAACTGTATTGAACATGATAAAGAATTATTTAGTAATTTTGCTAAATTTAAAAATGGCAAGTGGAAAGGTATGGAGTTAGAAGAACATATTGGTTTTACTATGTGGAATGATGATAACTGTAGATACCCTTTGCGTGTAACAGTAGAGCCTTTCCACAAACCACGTATGGTAGTTTCTAGGGCAGATGATAAAAAAATTCACCATAAAACATATGGCACACCTATGACTATTTTAATAGACGATTTTCTTTATTTAAGCTCTAACGAAAATAGTTATAACTCACAAGTATTTATAGAAGTAGCAAATGACGGCAAAGAAGTTTTAAATTACGATATTGTAACAGAAAATAATGAAGATTTACCAACTTGGCTAGAACTAGATATGTCAAATAATGAAGTAGAATATCAAGAAATAGTTACTGTAACTCTAAACCGTGAAAAGCTACCAAAAGATGAAGATAACGAAAATAAAATTCAAAGCACTAAATTTTTTATTACAGACGGTGAAACAAAAGTAGCTGTGGAAGTAAAAGCTAAACGAGTAAATATAAACTATCCTAAATTTACATTTTTAGAAAATAAAGGAATTATCACAATAGATGCTCACCATTTTGCAAATAAAAAAGACACAGAAAAAGGCACTTTCAAACATTTAAAAGATTATGGGAGAAGCGGGAATGGAATGAAAATTTTCCCACCTGAAATAAGTTTTAATGAAAATGAAGAAAAACCTAGCTTAACATACAAGTTTGTATCACCTGTAAGTGCTGAATATATAATAGAACTTTGGACAACACCAGTTAACCCTGTTTATGCAAATGAACCTTTAAGACTTTTATTAGAACAAAATTTAAGCTCAGAAGATATGAACAACGAAACTACAAAAATGAAACAAATAATAACTACTGTTCCTAAAAACTTTGTTGCATTTCATACAGACCCAAATTGGAGCAAGGGAGTTATGGAGAATATAAGAAAAACTTTAACAACTATAAGCTTAAAAGAGGGTTTACAAGAACTAACTATAAGCCCGCTAGAAACAGGGCTGATATTAGAAAGAATTTTAATATATAGAGAAGAAAACAAGCCAAAAGCTTCTTACTTGGGTCCTTTGGAAAGTTATTTTGTATAAAATTAAAGAAAGGCAAGAATCTTATCATTCTTGCCTTTCTTTATGCCTACTTCAAATTAATATTATAGTTTTTCTTTAATTCTTCAACTATTTTATCTCTATAGGTGCTGTCTGGAACTTCTAAGGTTATTATAACTTCTACAGCTTCATTTTTATTAACACTCACAAAATGGTCGTGCTTTATTTCAAGTATGTTTCCGCCATTATTTGCAATAATCTTACTTATAGCGTTTAAAGTGCCTGGTTGCTGAGGTATGCTAGAAGAAAAAGAAAATATTCTGCCACGTTTTCTTAAACCGTGTTGTATATAAAGAGAAATCATATTAGCATCTATATTTCCGCCGCTTATTATAGAAACTATTTTTTTATTTTTAAGATTAGGCAAAACTGTACTTAACTTTTTTAATGCAGCAGCTGTTAAAATACCAGCAGGCTCTGCAATTAGCTTTCCAATCTCAATAAATTCTAAGTTTGTTTCTATTAATTCTTCATCATCTATAGACATTAAATGGTCTATATTTTTTCTTAAATAAGGGAAAACACTATCACCTGCCCTAGCTATTTGGGCACCATCTGCTATTGTGTTTACTTTATCTAAAGTTTTAACTTCTCCTTTATCAAAAGCCATATGAACACAAGCAGCACCAGCAGGCTCTACACCTATAATTATTATATTTGGATTTTTAAGCTTAGCATAAGTTGCAACACCAGCCGAAAGACCACCACCGCCTATCGGAACTAATATAATATCTGCTTCTAGCTCTTCTAATATTTCTAAAGCACAAGTTCCTTGACCAGTTGCAACAGTTAAATCATCATAAGCGTGAACGTATGTGTAACCGTGTTTTTTTTCTAGTTCTCTTGCGTGTGCATAAGAACCATCATAATTTTCGCCATGAAGAACTACTTCAACTCCTTTATAGCTAGAAGTGTTTTTACGTTTAATTACAGGGGCAACAGTTGGCATTACTATGATAGCATTTACACCCATAGCTTCCGCTGCAAGTCCAACACCTTGAGCATGGTTTCCAGCCGATGCCGCTATTACTCCTCTCTTTCTTTCTTCTTCATTCAAAGTAGAAAGTTTGTAGTAAGCTCCTCTTATTTTATATGAACCTGTTCGCTGTAAGTTTTCTGGTTTAAAATAAACTTCATTTCCCTCTCCAAGTTCTTTTGAAAAATAATCACTAAATATTAGATTAGTTTGGCGTAATACACCTGCTTCATCTAAAACTTGTTTTGCATGATTAAAATTTTCTAATGTTAATTCTTCTATTTTTTTCATAAATAGTTCTCCTAATGTTTATGAAAGCTAGTATTTTAAATAAGCTTCCGTTTCGTTTTCTGCCTTATTTATTGTTCTCTTCTATCATTTCTATCCTTTTAGAATGAATTCCTCCTTGAAATTCTGCGGTTATCCAAGAATCTACTATCATTTTGGCTAAACCTTGGCTTATAACCCTTGCACCAAAAGCTAAAATATTTGTATTATTATGTTCTTTAGAAAGCTTTGCAGAATAAGGGTCGCTACAAGCCGCACAACGTATACCTTTCATTTTATTTGCTACAATTGATATTCCTATGCCTGTGCCGCAAATTAATATGCCGCAATTTGCTTTTTTTTCCAAAACAGCATTAGCAACATTTCGTGCGTAAATTGGATAGTCTGTAGGTTCTTGGTTATCATTTGTCCCAAAATCAATTACTTCAAAACCTTGGCTTCTAAGATGCACAGCAATTTCATTTTTTAATTTTACACCTGCGTGGTCGTTTCCTATAGCTATTATTTTTTTCATTAAAATATAAATCCCCTATTTTTAAATTATTTTTTTAGAGCAATTACTTTAGAAATTTATTATAGTTGGCAAATAAGATTAAAGCCGATGTTTTTTAAAATATACCGAAAATATAACAAGTTTTAAAGATTAGTGCTTTAATTCAATGCAAAGTTTAATACATTCCGAACAATTGGTTGGACGGGAGCTGTGCCACCGGAATTTTCTAAAACTACTGCTATAGCATAGCGTGGGTTATCTGCCGGTGCAAATCCGATAAAGAGCCCATGTGAAGCACCATACCCTACTTCTGCTGTGCCTGTTTTACCTGCTAGCTGATAATTATTTAATGCTGCTGCTATACCGGTTCCCTCAGTTACTACTCTTACCATCATATCTTTTAAATGGTTAGAATAATATTCATCAAAAAGTCTAATTGCAGGTGTGCGAAAAGTTCTTCTTATATTTCCTCTATGAGTTAATACATTTTGAACTATATGAGGCTCTGCCATTATACCACCGTTTGCAACTGTGCTAGCTAAAAGAGCTAAATAAAGAGGGTTTACAAGAGTTTGACCCTGCCCTATAGAAGTTTGCATTAACATTGCTAAGTCTGCATATTCATAAGAAAAATTAAACTGAGCTTGTGAATAGTTTAAAGAAAAATTTATGTGTGGAAAAAGCTTTCCTGCATATTTTTGAAAATTATAGCCACCTATATAATTTGCAAGTGCTACAAAAAAAGTATTGCAAGAAACAGCAAAAGCCCGAGACATATTTATATACCCATGGGCAACGTTATTAAAGTTATTTATTCTATGCCCATCTAAAATTATATGCCCATGGCAATAATGCGTAAAATTAGGAGCAAGCTTTAAGCCTAATAGTGCAGTTACAGTTTTAAATGTTGAACCGGGTGGGTAAAGCCCACCAGAGGCACGATTTAAAAATGGGCTATCGGCATCATCTCTAAGTGCATTAAAATCTTGTGCTATATTATTAGGATTAAAAGATGGATTTGAAACCATAGCACGAACCGCACCAGTAGAGGGCTCTAAAACGACTATACTACCGCGTCTATCACCTAATTGAGAATATGCAAAATTTTGCAGCTCTGAATCTAAAGTTAGCCTTAAACTGTCCCCATACATATTAGCACCAAAAGATATATAGTCTATTCTTTGAAATAGTTCACCCGATAAATTAGTTAAATAAAAATTATATCTTTCTTCTATTCCAAAACGACCAACGCCCGTATAGCCTACTGTATGAGCAAAAGCACTTCCATAAATATAATTTCTACTTAGCTCTGTTTGCTCTACAAGCAAGTTATTATTAACATCATAAATATTCCCCCGCCAAACATTTTCATGAACTATATTTGTTCTAGGGTTTAAAGTTTGATTTACAATAACAGGGCTCACAAAAACTTCAAAATAGACTATGTAGCCTACGAGGAATGCAAACATTACAAAAAAAAGCCCAAAAATTATACGAAGATTTTTTTTAATATCACCCATTAAATACTCCAATCAATTATTTAATACACTAATGATAGCCGAAATAGCTATATAAAACAGCAGTTATTCAAAATTAAATATAAAAATATATTTTTCACAATAACATTTTATCACAATGAAAGGCTACTGTAAACATTTTTTTAATTTATTTTGAAATTACTTTTCGCTTTGGATAATATTTTTTGAATTTTTTATTATTTTTAACATTATCAAAAGACTTTAAAAATTCTTGCTTAGGAGTTTTATTTTCATCAACTATGCTAAAAACAAAGTCTTTAATAGATTCCATAAACTGAGCAGGTGTACTCTCTCCAAGCTCAACTTGCTTTAAAGAATTTTCCCATTCAGCAGTTAAAAGAGGGGATTTTATACTATCAGGAAGCACAGCTATTGTATTTACACCTTTTAACGTTGGCAATAAATTATTTTTCTCTCTCTTAATAAAGTATGATTTTACTAACTTTTCTATTATAGCAGCCCTAGTTGCAGGTGTTCCTATACCTTTCCTTTCAATTTCTGCTTCAAAATCTGAAGCCTTTCTATTTACATTTTCCATAGCTGCAAGTAAAGTATTTTCTGTATATGGCTTTGGCGGTGTAGTCTCACCCTCTTTTAGCTCAAAAGTTGGATTTTCCAAAATATCACCTTTATTTAATTTAGGCAAAAAAGTTTCTTTCACAAATGATTGCTCACCTTGTTTATTACTCGGTGAAGCAACTATAATATCTGGCTCTATTTCTTTAAAACCTAATTTTATAACAGCTTTACCAGTAGCCAAAAATTTATTCCCATTACAATCAAGAGTTATAACAGTTTCTTCATATTCAAATTTAGGATAAACAGCAGCTATAAATCTAGTTTTTACTAGCTCTAAAATATTTTGCTCGTCTTCTTTAATTTTTAAAGTTTCTTTTAGCCCATTTTTAGTTGGTATAATTGCATGGTGGTCTGAAACTTTTTTATTATTTATAACTTGTTTTATATTTATATTTTTGGCTTCTAAAATATTTAAAAGCATTAAAGCTGTTTTCTCCATATCGGTCGTTAAAAATCTACTATCGGTTCTAGGATAAGTTAATAATTTTTTTTCATATAAACTTTGTGCAATAGAAAGTGTTTTATCTGCTGTATATTTAAATTTTTTATTTGCCAGCCTTTGTAAAGTAGTAAGGTCAAAAAGTTTTGGTGGTGCTTCACTTTTCTTCTTTTTTGTAACATCGGTAACAGTTGCATTATTTCCAACACAAGCATCTAAAATTTTTAATGCTTCATTTTTATCTTTAATCTTACGATTTTCATAAAAAGCTTTTAAATCACCGTGAAGAAGTTCTATACTATAGATTGGTTCTTTTTTAAAATTGTCTATAGCTTTTTGACGCTCAACTATTAAAGCTAAAGTAGGTGTTACAACTCTACCAACATTTAAAAGCTCGCCACCATATAGCTTTGTAAATAGTCTAGTACCATTTATACCAACTATCCAATCTGCCTTTTGCCTGCAAAAAGCCGCTTGATATAGATTTTCAAACTCTTCACCCTCTTTTAAATTTTCAAAACCTTGTTTTATTGAACTTTCTTCAAGCGAACTTATCCAAAGTCTTTTCACTGGTTTTTTATTTTTCGTGTTATTATAAATTTCACCGAAAATAAGCTCTCCCTCACGCCCAGCATCGCAAGCATTTATAATTAAAGTAACATCTTCACGGGCTAAGAGGTTTTTGATTACAGAAACACGTTCACTTTTGCCGTCAGAAATTTTATATTTAAATTTTAAAGGGACTATAGGCAAATGAGATATATTCCAACTTTTAAATCTATTATCATAATCGTTTGGCTCTGCAAGTGTTAATAAATGACCTGCACACCAAGTGATTATATAACCATTGCCTATATAAAAACCACTTTGTTTTGTTTTTATTCCCATCACTTTTGCAATATCTAAAGCGACTGAGGGTTTCTCTGTTATAATAAGTTTCATATTAAAATTTTTTAGCTCCGTCTGTTAAATATGCTTTATTCTCTATATTATTAGATAGCTGAACAGAGAAAGTATCTAAAATTTTCATAACCATTTCATAATATTTTTCAAGGTATTCTTTGTTTATTGTTGTTTCATCAATCAATTTATATCCGTGAGCTATTCTATTTCGAGTTTCTAAAAATTTTGTTTTAAAACCCTCTAAATAAGGTCTATTTATTGAGGGTTCATCAATTTCTAAAAGTGATTTTAAATTTACTATAATATTATCGTTATAGTTACTTCCAAATTTCAAATTTTTATCTGAGGTTTCAAATTTAAATATATCATCGTTTATAATTAATTCGGAATTTAAATCAAACTTTTTTACTTTATCAATATTAGCCAAAAAAATTGTTCCTATTCTTATTGAACTATTCTTAGCTTTCAAATTAGATATACTAGCTAGATACTCTTTCAAACAATCAATAATTCCTCCTTCTAAATGCGAATATATCAACAAAATTGAAGATTTATAATAATATAACTTATCTTTATCACTTAATTCATCAAATCCATAAAATTTTGCTCTAAAGTGAAGAAGCTCTTTTTTTCGCCAAGCCAGAACACTTTCAATAGTCTTATTATCTTCCATTTTTCACACCTTAGAAAACGTGAAAATAACTACTTTCTTTTTTTGCCAACCTTAGCTTGTTATTAACCCTCTTTTCTGTATTTTGTAATACTTTAAAGTTATTAGTTTTTTGAAATTCTTTTAGTTTGTCTATTAACTTATCACTATTTTCTTCCCAAAAATCTATATTATTCCCAACACCAACCATAACACAAATAAAGTAATTTTTTAAAGAAGAACCTGAAAATTTATCTTTAAAAAAATCAAATTTTTTAAATGCGGAATCCCCCAAAACATCATTCAGCAATTTACAAGTTTTATTAAACTTTTCTTTAATTACATCAAAATTAAGTGATAAATTTTCTCCCTTTTTATCTTTTTTATCATGATACTTTCCATGGCATATAGCAATTATATACTCATCCAAAAAACGCGGCACATTTTCCTCAGTACTCCAATCTAAATCACAATTATCGGTTATGATATAACGTGTTATCATTTCCATTCCATATCTTTCATCTTCTTGTTTTTCGGATAAAGGTAAAATATCTTTAAAATCAAGATTTTGAGATAATGATTCTATTAGGTTATAAACAGCCTCATTTTCTTGCAGCATAATAGCATTTCTAATTTCTTGAGGCTCAAGATGGCTTCCTCCACTATTAAGACGCTGAAACATTTCATATTTTTTACCTTTATCACTTTCTTTATTTATAGTTTTAACATCTATTCTATATCTTCTAAAAGAGAACTTTAAATCTTGGTCAAAACAAGTTATATTGCTATCACTAGAAACACTATTATTACCATACTGTACATTTTCAAAGTGGGGTAGATACTTTGTTTTGACTAATATAAGAGGAGGTTTAAGCTTATCATTTTCATCTTTTAAAATTCCCATGAATTCAAAAAATGTTGATAAGCGTTGTAATCCATCAATAACTTCCCATTTATTATTATTTTCTTGAAAAAATACAGATGGCATAGGAATATTAAGAATAACCGATTCTATTAATCTTGTTTTTTGTTCATCATTCCATCTAAAAAAACGTTGATAAGATGGAGCAATAGTAATTTCTCCATCTTTATAAAGACTTGCTAACTCACCAATTGACATAGGTAAATCAGAAGTATATATTTCTTTTCTCTTCTCGGCAATCTCTTTTTTCAATTCTTCTAATCTAAATTCTTGTAAATCACTCATTATACCCTCCATATAAATTTTTTTTATCAAACATAAATTCATTAATATCACTCGGCGTTATTTTATAAGACCTACCATTACAAATGATACCAATATTTTTTACATAATCCATAAATTCTTCACTATGCAAAACTTTTTGGGCAAGTTTTAAACTATATTTGCTTGTCTTAGTTATAAAAATTCCTGAACTTGGAATAGTATGCTCATCTAAAATATGTGTACTAACTTCTTTCGTTATTAAAATAGAGATTAATATTTTAGGCTCGTTTAATTTTTTTAAAGCTTGAGAGCGGCCATATTCAAACCAATTAATATTAGCGTGTGAGTTTCTCCTATCGAGTTCACTGCGAAATCTTGAAAGATACTCTTTGGCAAATGGAAAATTTTTTTGAAACTCTTCTGGAGAATATCTTAAAAATTCACCATTTTCATAATAATAGGGAAAAATTATTCTTTCTTCTCTACTCAAATTAAATGAGCGTGGATTCACAGCTTTTCTAACGAGCTGTTTTTCAATTTTTAAAGTGCTGCTATTTTCAACAATAAAATCTTCAAATTCTTCAAAGTCTTTCAAAATAAAAGCTCTATTCAAAAGAGTAGCAATAGTTACTTGTGCATTAAAATAATCACCAAAGCGTGCATATGAAATCTCTTTACTAGAATTTTCGGAAGTTGACTGTGTAAAAATCCACTTATCTTTCAAATCATAAGCAGGTATTTCAAAACTTAATTTTTGGCTTAAATCATAATAGTTTATATGCTCTAAATTTTTATTTTTACTCAGAGATAGAATAACAGAATTAGTTAATTTGTCAGAAAATATTTTTTCAGTCTTATAATCATAAATTTCTGTTAAATGAGGTTTTAAAAATTCACGGATTAGTCTACCAAATGTACATTTAAACATATTGCTAGGCACTAAATAAACCATTTTACCATTATCATTCATTGATTTTATACCCGCTTCTAAAAAAGCATAGTATATATCAAACTTACCTTGTATACAAGTTTCATAATTTTCCCTTATGTATTCTCTTTCTTCTAAATTTAAATCTCGATATGAAATATAGGGTGGATTGCCGATTACAAAATCGAACTCGTTTTCGTGTTTAATTTTTAAATAATCACGGCAAAATAAATTCCAATTTACATTTTTTATGCCATATTCATTTAATACTAAATCGTCTAAATTTTTTCGACAGTTGTTTAACTTTTCTTTTTCAATTTCATACCCAAAAATATTTTTTTCTAACCCTTTTTTAATTTCATCTAAATTTTGCTTGGAATTAAAACCCGCTACAACATATCTACGGACTATTTCCAACAAAATACCACCATCTCCACAAGAA